>OGUQ01001528.1_pt1 | contig 18411 bp, 9 predicted proteins | sample 1574701 | NCBI WGS metagenome assembly OGUQ01 (sample SAMEA2582087, study PRJEB24529) | metagenome | biome: Human gut stool | place: China | collected 2011 | reverse complement strand
TCCTTGCAGCCGGGGTGTGAAGAGATAAAGTACGGTATAAGTTGCTGACGCAGATTCTCTTCCCGGTTGATACGGTCGAATATTTTTTTGAAAGTTTCAAACTGCTCGAATGAAGGTTTGCGCATGATGGATAACACCCGGTCGCTGGTATGCTCTGGAGCTACTTTCAATCGTCCGCTCACATGATTGACAATCAACTCGCGTGTGTATTCAGCCGTGCTGCGATTGGTGGCGGCGTCTTTACTCTGATGGAGCAATAAGTCGTAGCGCACTCCACTGCCGATAAATGATTTTTTTATGCCGGGGATGGCATCTACCGCTTTATATATATCCAATAACGGGCGGTGGTCTGAATTAAGATTCGGGCACACTTTGGGATGAATACATGACGGGCGTTTGCACTTTTTGCATATTGCTTCATCTTTACCCTTCATCTGATACATATTGGCGGAAGGGCCTCCAAGGTCACTTAAATACCCTTTGAAGTCGGGCAACTGCATCACCTCCTTTACTTCCTTCAAGATAGACTCCTTGCTGCGGCTGACGATAAACTTCCCCTGATGTGCGGAAATGGTGCAGAATGCACAACCGCCGAAGCATCCCCGATGGATGTTGACGGAGAACTTTATCATATCATATGCGGGAATCCGCTTTCCTTTGTATTTAGGATGGGGAAGGCGGGTATAGGGCAGATCGTACGAATGGTCAAGTTCTTCCTGGCTCATCGGAGGATAAGGAGGATTGACAACGACCACTTTATTATCTACCTCTTGTGTGATACGGGAAGCCGCATATTTATTGGATTCTTCTTCGATGTGCCGGAAATTGCTGGCCTGTTTCTTTTTGTCAGCCAGACACTCTTCATGTGAGTAAAGCTGAATATCGTCTGCGGCAGGAGTCCACTCTGTCGCACGGCAGAGATAGGCTGTCTGAGGGATAGTTCCCGCTATTTTCTTGAGTTCACCGGCTGTCAATGAAGCATCCTCCGCAGGAAGCAGTTCCTTCATTTTCCGGGTTAGTTCTACAATCGGCTTTTCTCCCATACCATAGATCAGCAAGTCTGCGCCACTATCGCATAAGATACTTTTCTGAACTTTATCCTGCCAGTAATCATAATGACTCAGACGGCGCAAACTCGCTTCAATACTTCCTAATATAACAGGAACGTCCGGATAGAGTCTTTTTAGAATCTGACTGTATACGATGGAGGGATACTCCGGACGCATATCCGGACGACCGTCCGGAGTGTATGCATCCTCACTGCGCAGACGCTTGTTGGCAGTGTATTTGTTAACCATCGAGTCCATACTTCCGGCAGAGATGCCGAAGAATAATCGGGGACGACCCAGCTTTCTGAAGTCACGCAGGTCATCACGCCAGTTGGGCTGGGGGATGATCGCAACTTTCAAACCTTCCGCTTCGAGGATACGTCCGATGACGGCAGCGCCAAATGAGGGATGGTCTACGTAAGCATCACCGCTGAAAAGAATGACATCCAGTTCATCCCATCCGCGGAGTTCCACTTCTTTCTTGGTGGTAGGTAACCAATCGGTCAATCGATATTCTTTCATGCCGCAAAGATACGGATAATAAAAAACATCCCAATGATTTTTTTATTCATTGGGATGTTTAACTTCAATCATTAAGATGTTTTTTTAAAACTTCTCATTGATTGTAAATTGCAATGTCATTTGCTCTCCGTCATAGATTTCACGAAAACCGATGCTTTGCTCGGAAAGATATTCCTTTAAGTCTTGGAAAGCATCTGCATGATTCATGATAATTTCGAGCGTTTCACCGAAAGGAGCCTCGCATATAGCTTTGATTGCAGGAATCAAAGGACTGTAAGCTGTTGTTCCGCAGGTATCTACCGTAATCATTATTCTTCCTCCTCTTCCGCATCCTGAGTGGAAAGCCAGGTGAGATAGAGCTTGATGAGTTGTTGCAGGCCGAATGCTTTCATGTTATTGTGATAAATAACATCTATGCAAAGATCCAGCAATTCTTTACTGTCCTCTTCCTGACTGGCAATCAGGGAACGAATATTTAGTTTCAGTTTATCCAGTACGGGTTCGTCTACAATTCCGGTACTATCGATGAGATGGCGGAATAAGGCATATTTCTCGATTGTTTTCAGATTTTCGCTGGACACCTCTATGCTGCGTGTACCGCTGGGGTTTGCTTGTATAGTATACATCGTTTTTTAGTTTTAAGGGTTATTACTAGGAGCAAAGATAGAATTTAAAATGAAAAACGGATTAAAAAAGCCCGGATATTTTTATCCGGGCTTTCAGAAAATAAATCTTATATCCGTGAGTACTTTATTTCTGAGTAAAGAAACCTAGTATCCCGGCCATAATGCTGGCGCGATCTGTTTCCGACTGAATGCTTTCGAAAGGAAAGCCGAGTACGAAGGTGCGATAGTCTGCTCCTTTGTAAGCAATGCCTGCCGACTGATTGCCACGTGCATAAGTAAATACTGGAAATGCGGGAGCTACCGGAACAATACAATCCGGTGCTGTAACAGCATAACTGTTTTCATTGGGCAGGCGGGGGATCGTGATGCTGCGTCCTAATCCATTGATTTGACCGGAACTTTTGTCTGTCAGACTGTTCTGATAACCGTATTTCAAAACTTTCTCTGTAAACTCCCGGTTCCCTTGTGTTCCGCTCATGTCACTTCCCACATACGCACCGCTGACGAACAAATTACCTCCTGACTGACAATAGCTTGTAATCAGTCTTTGCATCGGTGAAGAGAATGTTTTGTAATATGCTTTGGCTATCGGGTCTTCCTTTTCAAGTCCGAGTATATAGTCTACGATCGGGTAATCTTCTAAAGTGACGATTCCATTCTCTACCGCTTCGTCGCTGCACGAGACAAAGCTGTATTTCCCTGCTGCCTGAATGGCTTTCCCATGAATGAAAGGATAATCAAACGTATTTCCTGCTATCTCCATGCCTTCCAGCTCTCTGCCGCTATGTCCCAGGCTGCCTTCTCCTTCTTTTCCGGCTTGTGAACGGTTGAATCCGCTTTGTGCCCCGCAAAAAGAGATATTGGATAAATAAGGCACTCCCGGATCCTGTTCCAGATCAAATCCGGCTTTGTCCGGTGTGTTAATGACAGCCGGACCGCTGATTCTGTCGAATCCATTGATAATCAAGATTCTCTCTCGTTCACGTTTTGCCTTATAAGCCGAAAGGATTTCAGAAGGAAAACTTTCTCCTCCCCGGTTTACGGCTGTCACTTTGAATGAATAGACAAGTCCCGGTTCTACTTTGACACTGTAATAGGGTTTGCTGACCAGAGTTCCGTTGTCGAATCCTCCGTATCCGATGCGTGTATATACCATATATTCCCGTGGACGGGCTGTCGGTTCCAGCGGATCGTCTTCCCCTTTCCAGGTAAGTTCCAGTGTGTTTTTCTTTTTTCCGAAATGGATAGCGAAGTTGCTGACCGGAAGAGGTTGCACTACATAGTCTTTGCCATGCTGACTGTTTATAAATTGCAGGATACCTTTGTAGATAGCACGTCCTACGGTAAACTTGAAATTCGGATTATGACCAAGCTGCATATCTGCAAAGTTCTGATGAGAGAGCAATTCGATAATCGTGGAAGGAGTAGCAGGAAGTCGTGTCTCACTGTAATTCCGGTTCCACATGCTGCGGCGTGTCCATGGTAGATTGTAGTTCGTACGAATATCTTTCTGAATTTGAGTCAGCAGGATATCCGCAAGATCACGTGAAGCATATCTGTCCATTCCCGAATTTAGTTTGCCATTATTGAAATCGGTGGTATAGATGCCGAGCGAACCGATGATTTCATCGTCTTTACTGCATCCAGCGTCACTATGAAGTGCCATAGTCATTTCCAGAGGTACACCTAAACCCGTTTGTCCCGGATTATAGACAGAGCCTCCCGACAGATAGTTGATTGTATTGGAACGTGTATTGATATCGTCTGTATAATCGTTTTCTCCTTTACGCCCGGCATATACATCGTATGGCATACCGGCCCACTGGGATGAATATCGTGCTCCTTCCAGATAACGGGGAAGTCCGCTTATTTTTCCTCCTCGTGAGATATTACCCATTCCGCCTCCGAAGCGTACGGCATCTGCACACACTACGCCATGCTCGCTACTTTCATTACTAAGCACAACCATACCGTAGTCATTATTTCCTTTGTCAAACTCAAAAGTTCCGAGATACACCCAAGTACCGCCGCCTATTTTCTGATTGACCTTAAATTCCGTGACACCCCCATTATGAAAGACGAGGTATTTGGCATCGCTCACGCTATTGGGTAGTGTCTGATATGAAACATAGACCGCATATTTTCCGGTTGCCGGCAGGGTAGGTACCCATTCGGCAAAAGCCTGATCCTTATTCTTCTTTTTTTTCTTTTCTGTTTGAATATACCGGCTGGTACCGTCAGTGAAAGGGTTTTCCCCATCTTTGTAAATGGCTTTTTTCTGGGCGAATCCTTTCACGGAAGTAGTCGTCCAGCGTGCCTTCTTACTGCCTGCTTCCAGGTAAAGGGAAGCATTCGGAGTATCGTTGTCAACAATGATTTCATTCTTTTGTGTGTCCCGTTCGCGAGGAGTATACACTATGGCACCAGCATTTTCCAACATCGGAATGACATATGGAAGAATGAAAGATTGAGTGAACATATCTTCTGTAGTGCAGAATAATCGGGGGCGTTGCCATCCCCATTCGCCTTTGTCATTCTTATAATAATTACCGTGACTTTGCCAGAGGGCAATATGCCGGTCCTGCAATCCTCGGGATATCTCATTGGGGCGGGAAGTGTTTTTCACCCATGGAGCACCTTTGTATTCGGTGTTCAGCGCCATTCGTTCTTTATCCTTTTTCTTGCTTCTGTATAAGTTGGGAACTAATTCTTCAATGGGCTTTCCATCTGCATAAATGGTGATCTGATAATAGTTTACCGGACCGGGGAGTAATTCTTTCATCTGATTGTAGATGGTTTCTACCGTTTCCGGCAGAAAGGGCTGGTAGGCGAAGCTTTCCGAAGCATAAATCTGAATGGTTCTGCGGTCATAATCAATATCGAAACTGTTCAGTTTCGGTGTACTGATTTTTGCTGTCGCTGTGTATTTGGCAAAGTAATCCGTTAACCGCTCTTTTATATTTCTCTCAATGTCCTGAGCGAAGAGAAGACTGGTGCCCATTATCAGGCACAGAAGAAAGACTATTATTTTTTTCATCGTTCCACTCTTTAGGTTGCATCCTATGATTATCTATGTCCGCCACTTTCCCCTTGATGGCATTTTCCCTTTTGGAAGGAGAATACGAAATGAATCTCGCGTTCATGTAAGTCCATTGTATTCTGTGGCAAAATCTCCTGCAAAAATAAACAAAAAAAGAGTGGGAAGTATCGAACTGCCCACTCTTCTTTGATTGTTTTATATTCTATTAATTAAGAATTTTCTTTCTTATAGAGGAATGTATTCTACAAATGCCTCCATTGCTTCATACGATGCCAGTCCTAACTGATCGTACAACGTTGCTGTGCCACGGTTACGGTCTTCACTACGTTGCCAGAACAGACGTTCGTCATTACCTAAGAACGGAGCGCTTTCCATCTGCGACTGATGCTTCAGGATAGAATTACGTTTTGCACGAAGCTCTTCCGGACTGATAGGCACAGCCATTTCGATGTTCTCAATTTCCCATTCAGCCCACGCACCACGATACATCCAGATACGACAGTCTTTCAACCATTTGGCTCCTTCTTCTTTTTCAAGATCGACAGCAGCGAATACGGCATCCGTACATACACGGTGTGTACCGTGTGGGTCAGCCAAATCACCGGCTACGAAAATCTGATGAGGCTTTATTTCACGAAGCAGGTTACGTACGATCTCTACGTCAGCCTCGCTAATCGGATTTTTCTGAATCTTACCGGTTTCATAGAACGGCAAGTCAAGGAAATGTACCCGATCTAGCGGAATATTATTGTATGAAGAAGCGGTACGGGCTTCACCACGACGAATCAAACCTTTGATAGTCAGAATGTCACGGCTGTCCATATCACCGTCTTTCTTTTCTTTCAGGAATTTGCGTATTTCTGCATATTTCTCGCTGATTACCAAGTCTTCGCTGTTATTGAAAATCTGATTGAATCCGTTAATGAAATGCATGAAACGAACCACTTCCTCATCACCTACGGCAATGTTACCGGAAGTTTCGTAAGCTACGTGTACCTCATGCTTCTGTTCTACCAGGCGGCGGAGGGTTCCACCCATGGAGATAACGTCGTCATCCGGATGCGGAGAGAAGATAACCACACGTTTCGGATACGGTTTTGCGCGTTCGGGACGATAAGTATCGTCTGCATTCGGTTTGCCACCCGGCCAGCCGGTAATGGTATGTTGCAGATCGTTGAATATTTTGATATTTACATTATATGCAGAACCGAACAGAGCCAACAATTCACTTAAACCGTTTTCATTGTAATCCTTATTGGTAAGTTTCAGGATAGGCTTTCCTGTCAGTTGGCACAACCATACGATGGCACTGCGGATCAGTTTGTCGTTCCATTCACATGAAGTCACTAACCACGGACGGTGAATGCGTGTCAGGTTGCCGGCAGCAGAAAGGTCGATAATTACATGGGCATTATTGTGCGTTTGCAGGTAAGATGCCGGAATAGTATCTGTTACTGCACCTTCTATACACTCTTTTACCATTTTGGCCTTATCATCACCCCATGCCATCAAGAAGATTTTCTTGGCAGCCAGAATGGTGGATACACCCATTGTGATAGAGCTGATCGGTGTGCTTTCAATGCTTCCGAACATTTTGGATGCCTCGTTGCGTGAGTCATTGTCCAGCAAAATGAGGCGGGTAGTGGAGTTTAGACGGGAACCCGGTTCATTGAAACCGATGTTACCTACACGACCAATGCCGAGTAATACGGCATCCAGTCCGCCAAAGCTTTCGATGCGCTGCTCGTACAAACGACAATATTCGAAGATAGTATCTTTGGGGATAGTACCGTCCGGACTGAAAATATTCTGCTTGTCGATGTCTACATGATCGAGGAACATTTCTTTCAGGGCATTCAGGTTGCTGTTGATGGCATCTGCTGTGAGCGGATAATATTCGTAAAGGTTGAATATGATAACATTGCGGAAACTCAGGCCTTCTTCTTTATGCATTCGGATGAGGGCTGAATATACATTGCGGGGAGAATTACCGCCCGGCAATGCCAATACGCAAAAACGTCCGGCTTTTTGTTTGTCGCGAATCAGTTGAGCTATTTCGCAGGCAATGTGGTTTGCACCTTCCTCTGCTGATTCGTAGATGTCAGCGGGGATTTTCTCCAGTCGGGTCAATACCGACCTTTCAAATGCATTCTCAGGCCTGTAATACCTAGGGGAGACTCTGTTGAGAGTGATTTGAGAACTAAGATTGGTTTTCATAACTAAATTGGTATTAATAAATTGATTAAAGCTTGTCGCTTCTATGATTTAACAAATATACGAAAAACAAAGTTCACTCATTTAATGGTGTCGGGGCTGTTTTTCGGAACAAGGTGTTTTTTTCTGACACTGTTTCGGGATACAAATGTAGGCACTTTTTGGTAACTATGTACTCACTTCTTTTAGGTATTTTCATTAAAAAGACTAAAATGGAATCTTTTTGTACAAATACATAACCTGTTCGGAGAGGCAGAGATGGGTACGCGTGCCTATTTTTAAAGAGGGTTAATATAAAATGTAGTAGTTACTGTATTTCCTGCACTATCTACCGCTGTCAGCGAGTGTTTTCCGGGTGTGGGTTGCAAAGAAATCTTATGGAAATCCTGCGTCTGCGTCAGATAAGTATTATCAAGATGCCAAAAGATGGTGGTAACGGGATTACCATGGGCCAGTTCGGCAGTCATATATCCTGGGCTTCCATCCATCTGTTTGGGTAATACAATCCGTGCATTCATGGGCGGGTAGATGAACTGCATCGGTTGGAGGGCATCTTCTCCGCAACCAGGCTTAAAGGGAGGAAGCGGACTGTATTCCGGATGATGTTGTCTGTAATACCATTCCCAGACGGGCGGCAAAGTGAACCAGGATTTCTGGATGGTAGGTTCCAGATTAGCACAATTCTCATAGATACGGTGAGTCTCATCGGCTGAGAGAGTGATGAGGTGATGATAAGGGCAAGCTTCCGTCTTTAATCCGGCGGGAAGAATCAATAAGGTGTCTGTTTCTTCGCAAAATCGGCCTTTCAGATGTCCGGATTTCCGGCATACTTCAGCCTTAACAAAGACATTCTCCGGACGTTTGAACCATTGTGTAGGAGGAAGCAGGCTGAATATGTCAAACAGAACCGGGCCGGCTGTCCGTGCTCCTACAAGACCGGGTTTACCTTCTCCGGTAGCATTACCCACCCATACACCTACGGCATAGTGAGGGGTGACGCCTACAGCCCAAGCATCGCGGAATCCATGACTCGTTCCGGTCTTCCATGCGATGGGATGCATGGAAGGGATGGATTTCCAGTCTATTTCTTCGGGACGGTTCACCTCGGTTAGAGCATTGAATGTTTGCCATACGGCTCCCGGTTGAAAAACGTCCGTTGTCTTTGCAGAAGTGACTGCCTCGGAATTTTCCGAATCTTCAGTATCTGAAAGTAGTAAACTACATTCCGTTTGTGGAAGTTGCAATAAACTCCGTCCCATGTGTGCGTATGTATTGGTTACATCCCATAGGGTGGCTTCCGCTCCGCCTAAGATAAGTGATAAACCATAATGGGAGGCGGGGCGGTTGATTGTCTTCAAACCTATTTGCCTCAGGAAAGTGTGAAACTTGGGAACACCATATTTTTGCAGCATCGTTACTGCCGGAATGTTTAGTGAACGAGCAAGTGCTTCTGAAGCAGGAACAGCACCTTCGAACTGCAAACTGAAGTTTTGAGGTGTAAAGCCATTAATATTAATGGGTATATCAGGCAGTAGTGTATGAGGTAGCAGGCTGCCTTCCTGCAACATGGCATAATATAGAAATGGTTTCAGAATACTTCCCGTACTTCTGGGGGCCTGAATTACATCTACCTGGTTACCGCTTTGTTTCCGTTCGAAGTTTACATTGCCGCAATAAGCTACCACCTGATTGGTCCGGATATCAATCACCAGAATAGCCAGGTTGCGTATATCACTCCGGTTAAATTCATTACTCCAACGTTCGGCTGCATTCTCTATCTGGCTTTGAATACCTCTGTCGATGGTTGATACGGAATATTTCCCATTCCGTTCCTGATAGAAGCGACTGACCAGGTGAGGAGCTATTTGAGGGAGAGAATGAGGCTCATCGGGTAGTGGTTCGCTGATGGCCAGTTCGTAAGTGGAACTATCTATAATCTTTCGCTCACGCAGTTGTTTCAGTAGACGATTTCTTTTATTGAGCAGTGATTGTCGTGATTTGGAAAGGTGAATCATGGCGGGTGCGTTTGGAAGTACCGCCAGCATAGCTGCTTCCGCCCAGGAAAGTTCTTCGGCCGAATGTCCGAAATATCGCCAGGCGGCGGCATCGAGTCCTACTACATTTCCTCCGAAAGGAGCGTGTGAAACGTACATGGACAAGATTTTCTCTTTTGAAGCACGAAATTCAAGTCGGGTAGCCAAGATCATTTCTATGAACTTTTCTCCAAAAGTACGCGATTCGTTTCTTGCCAGACGGATCGTTTGCATGGTGAGGGTACTTCCTCCACTTACAATGCGCTTATTCTTTAGGGTTTGGTAGGCGGCTCTGCCCGTGGAGACAGGATTGACTCCCCAATGGGGATAGAAATGCCTGTCTTCGAAAGTGATGAGACATTGCTTTACTTTCTCCGGAGTAGTGGTCCGGGGCGGAAAACGCCATTGACCGTCGGATGCAATGCGTGCGCCCAGTAATTCACCGTTCCGGTCAGTGACAACGGTGGAGTAGGGCACATGGAAAAGTTGCCGGGGGAGGCAAAAGATATAGGCTATCACCAGAATTGTAATAAGTATGAGTATTACTTTTCTGGTGATAGACAGTTGTTTGAAGTACTTTATAATCTTAGCTCCCATGAAACGAACTTAACGGCTGACGGTCGTTCTTCCTGCCTTGGTTCGTGCCTGTGCCGAACCGTCATACATGGCTTCGCACTGGATAGCCGGCAGAATGAAATTACCTGCATACGTAGCTTGCAGTCTTATGGTGAACTTTTTCAGCTCGCTGCGACGCAAGTCGAAATAGGTCAATATACGGTCGTCACGAATATCCTGGTAGGTATACTCACGGGTAGGCGTCACTTCCGGAGTCATCAACCGGTCGTTGTAAATCTCCCAACCTGACGGCAGGATATGTGTTAATGCCAAATTGCTGTAAGCAGTGGTTCCACTGATATTACCTACAGTAATGACTGCCATAAAGTCTGTTCCTTGCTTGATATCATCTATGGATATCGTCGCTCCGTTCATATCCGTATATTTTACGTCCAGGCGGAGGTTATTGGATATTGCGGGCAACGTATCATTGAGTAACTGTGTACGTGTAATGAGATCCACACTTAATGCGCCTTTACCTTCATTCTTTACTATAATATTACCCGAAGCCGGTGAAGTGGACAGTTCCTTTGCAAATACAGCCTTGGCTGATTTCACTACGGGTTGCTGCTTTCCGTTCCAGGTCCAGGTGAAGTCCAGAGTACCTGAAAGCTTCTCAGCCAGGCGTCCCATCGCCATCAATGAGAAAGCAGTGGACTGTGTACTAAACCAATTCTCTTCGGCCAGATTCTTGGATACCTTTTTCGCCTGTTGCAATGCCGCCTGGTCGCGGTTCATCAGGAGTAAAGTTTCCAATATCATAGCTTCGTCACGATCATACGAACCATAGATGTAGTTCTGTGAAGAATAGGGGGCAATGGTGGTTTCCGCCTTAAATACCAATTCTTCAGCCGGTTTCATCTTACCCGTCAGGGCATAAGCGGCTGCCAGTCTCCATTTGGCTTGCAGAGGCAGGTTAGCTTGTTCTTTCATACGGTTCATGGCACCCTGCTCAGGTGCACCGGCTAATGCCAGTGTGTACAACCTATATGCCTGTTGCACTTCCGTTTGCCAGTGACCCCAACTGTCATCCTGATCCGGCATCCGCCAGTTCTGGGCAGCAGCACGTTGGAAACGTTTCCACTTATTCAGCACATTCGAGTTGACAGCGTAGCCTTTCTCCTGTGCCAATACAAGGAACATACCCGCATAAGAAGTAATCCACTCATCAGCATTGGCATTCCCCGGCCAGTAAACAAAACCGCCATTCGGAAGCTGGCGTGCATAGAGTTGTCGTATCGCTTCCTGTACGTTGACCTTAATCTTTTGAGCTTCTTCCTCATCCACAGCTTTAAACTGGCTGACGAACAACAGCGGCAGAGCCTTGGAAGTCAATTGTTCCGTGCAATGATGTTGATAATTGTATAGGTAGTCGAACCTGCGGCTGATATCTACCGAAGGAATACGTGAAACTTCCAGCAATATACGGCTGCTTGCTGGAGAAGCACCATTCAATGCATAAGGAAGTGTTACACTTTCTCCTTTTTCCACCCATTGGCTGTTGCGGAAGGTCACTGCCGGATTCGGATTCCGGACTTCGATTTCAATGGTCTCTTTCGCCTGCTGACTGCCACCGCTGGCAGTGATATGTATAGTTGCTTTTCCTGTTTTACTTCCGGTCTTTATCTTAAAGTAAACGAGTTGGTCACCCGGTTGACTGAAAGTAATGGATTGTTTATTGGGGTCGATCACTTGTACACCTCCACCTGAAGCCTGGATGGATACCGATACATTCTTCACTTCCTTCTCCATGGCAAAGACATTTACCGGGACAGTAATCTCTTCTTGTGTGCTCAGCACACGGGGCAGTGTTGACAACAACATCAATGGTGTCCGCACGAAAGAAGTCTTTTCCGCTTTTCCGTATGCTCCGTCTTGCCCCGCTACCACCATCGTACGTACAGAACCTACGTACATCGGTAGTTTCAGCGTGTGCGTCTTCTGTTTTCCTTTATCCAGATAGAACGGACCGATAAATTTCACTACCGGCTTGAAGCGGTTCGCTTTTGCATCGGCCGGTTTCAGTGTTTCGTCACCGCCCGTACTGAACAATGAACTGTAGCGTCCGGCAGATGCTCCGAGTACATCGTCATACATATCCCAGGTGCGGATGCCCAATGCTTCGCGGGCATAGAATTCATTCCACGGATCGGGAGTCTTGAAATTAGTCAGGTCGAGTAATCCGTCGTCTACAATGGCCAATGTGTATGTCATCTGCTTGCCGCTTTTTTCACTGACGGTAACGGTGAAGTCCGTTTCCGGCCGCAACACTTCCGGCATTTTAATTTGCGGTTGCAATATAGTTTGTTTATTAGTCACCAATACCGGAACTACACCGTACATACGTATCGGCAAATCGTTCACTGTCTGTGCATGAGGCTGCAACAGGCTGATGTGCAGGTAAACATTCGGCGCCATTTCCGGAGTCACTTTGAAAGAATACTTTGTATCTCCATTGTTGGAAACTTCAATCCATTCACGTTGCAGAACGGTTGAACCGTTTTCCAGGGCTACCAGTGCACGTCCTCCCGCAGCGGCAGGAATGATAGCAGTTACCGTTTCACCTATTTCATACGAGTCTTTATCCAGAGAGAAAGCAAGCATTTTAATGCCGCTGGGGTCTGTCTTGCTTGAACGTCCGCGCCAATCCGGCCAGTCTATATAAACAGTTCCACCGGTGGCATGCCCACTTTCCTTATCTTTCACATAAACCAGGTAGCGTCCCCAGTCCGGATAATTTACCCGGAATTTGAAGGTTGCCTTTCCGCCTGTAGTCTGTATATTGCCACTGGCTACGGGAGTGATGGAGCTACTGTTGACGTATGTTCCGAATGATTCGTCCCGGTTTTCCCACCACCAGCTCCAGGAGATGCGGTAAATCTTATATTCCAGATTGGAGCGGTTCACTACTTGTCCTTCTGCATTTACGGTGACAATGTCGAATACATGATCTTGGTCTGTCTCGATGTATTTTCCTTTCGGCTGGTTCAGATTAATACCCACATAAGATGAGAATGGAGAGAACGGAATGCTTTGCGTGTAAATACTGGCATCTCCTCCCGGTTCGAATACACGGCTGGTTAAGGTTGCATTCAGCATTCCCGGAGCATTGGTGGCAGCCGGAAGTTTCAACATAAAGTTGGCTTTTCCTTCCGCATCCAATGTTCCGTCGAATACATCGTTTTTCACAGTTGTAAATTCGGTAGCCGGATTATTGAATATGTATTGCCCGTAGTTCTTAAATTGCGTATTTACTTTTGACAGGGACATTTCCACTTTGGTTTTCAACCGTGAAGCTGTGGCGCCTGTCAGCCATGTGGAAGTAAGCATTACGGGCATCTCTTTGGCGGAGGCTTGTATCACTTTCTCCGGCAGTTTCAGATTAATTTTCAGGCGGTTTGGCTTCACTGTTTCTATGCGGAGGCTTTTGTGGAAAGCGGTTCCACCTACTTTGACGTAAGCATTCCATAATCCCGTCGGGTCTTCGGGGCGTGTCGGCAGGTCAAATGTGTAGAAACCGTTTACACCTTGCGTAGAGATCATTTTGGTATAGAATTGTCCTCTCGGATTATACAATTCCAATGCTACGGGGTGTTTATCCGGAATCCTTTTTTCACGGTCTTCCATAATAAAGCTTACATGCAGCGTATCTCCCGGTCGCCATACCCCTCTTTCGCCATAGACGAATCCCTTCAATCCTTTCTGAATGTCTTTTCCGCCTACATCGAACCGGCTGACAGATTGTTCTTCGCCATCTGCCACACGAACGTAAGCTTTCTGCTTCTCTACTTCGGTTACCACAATGAAAGGAACACCTTGCGGAGTGATTTCCGTAAATCCTTCACTATTCGTTTCACCGGTTCCGATGACTTGCAACTGGAAGTTGTAAACAGTTACTTTAGCTTTCTCCATCGGTTTGGTATCCAGGATATTGCTTACGGCAATCCATAGCTTGTTCAGTGAATTCCGTTTTACAATCATTCCTATATTGGAGGCAAATACGTTGCACGATGCTGCCCGGTCAGAGTCCATATAGTAGGAGGGATGGCAAGGATTGTTACGTTCCCGCCAGTTATACTGACTCCAGTCCATCTTTATGTTACCATTATAGTAGAAATAAGTTTCCGGTGTATCCCATTCTGCTTCATTTTCTTCGAAAGTACTATTTCCGCTGACTTTTGTCAATCCCTCTGAAGCAGTATTGTCTGCAAAGCTCATCACTTGTTTTTCTGTCCCGCTGCAAGGATAAGCAGAGTATTCTTGCCGGAAAGAAAGTATGACACGGTAGATAGCACCCGGTTCCTGCCGAATCAGTCCGGCAAGGTCTATTGAATAGTCTTCCCATCGGTGTACGTCTTTTGTGCTGTCCTTACTCAGCCACAATGTGTTTTGGTAAACCAATCGTCCGGAACGGCGCAGTTCACTGGCGGATGAGAGCGTATTGGTCTGCATGAACATCAGTACATTGTTTTCAAAAATACGGATCACGCTTAAATCTACCGCATAGAGATTGACTGCCCGGAACGGGATGATCAAACTTTTGGAGTCGGGCAGGATAGCGGCTGATGTAGACATACTCACTTGTGGTTTCAGATTCAGTTCGCTGAATGCGATGGAGTGTGACTTTCCGAGCGATTTATCTCGGCTGTTTTTCACTCCTTCATGTATCTTCAAAGTCAGTTTGCTCAGTTGATTGGCTTCAAAGTAGATGTATACTTTATTATTCTCCACTTGAAATATAGAAGATGATACTTCGGGGATTTCAATCAATCCGTTCAGGTCTTGTGTGGTAGAAACAGGATCGGAGAATACTATTTCAATTCCATTTTCCGGTTCGTCAATGCGTTTGGCAGAGAGGAAACGGAAATCATTCTTGGCAGGGATCAGTACGTTTTCTGCCAGTTTGCGGTCGATTCCTGCAGGACTGCCATTGGCGGTGATTTCCAACTGATAGTCTTCCGCTTCGCGGATGACACCGGCTATTTCAAACTGATAGCGTGTCGAATGATCTGTCGGAGTGATACTGGCCGGATAGCTTTGGCCGTTTCCACTTTTGGCAGAGAGCATTTCCTCAACTGCTTCTTTGGGAGTGGCATCACTGAAACGTACTTCGCCTTTCAGCGTCACCAGGTCGCCATGGCTATCTATGTCGATGGTTGTCAGCGGTTCAACATATAGTGTGAAATTGGGCTCCTGTACTCTGAAAGAGAATTTGAATTCTTTCAGGCGACTGTCCACTTCTACAAACCGACCTAATTGGAATGTACCTTCATAGAATTCTCCCGGCTTTAAAGTTCCTGGCTCAGGAACGAATTCAATCGTATTGTTGCTGACCCAATAGGCTTTACCCTTCAGAGATGGGGAGAAACTGAATGGATTTTCTTTCAGTTCATTGTTCAAATCTACCATAGGCTGATCTTGTGTCAGTTCTATGCGTATATTCGAAGTCTGCGAGATAACTCCTCCCGTATATGCATTCACAAAAGGTGCATACTCGGCAGAAGGAACAATATCCTTTTTGCTGTTTGCGCAAGAGGAAAAAACTGCGATAGTCAGTAACAGAAAGAATAGCTTGTCAGCTATACGGTGTTTAGTTCTCATTCGTTCCATAATCTAAATAGTTCTGAATAGCCAATTGTCAATTGTCAATTGAAAAGTCGTCCGCATCTTTCCATGCGGGAAATTTTTGTCTAAATTCTCTCAGTGCAGAGAGGTCGAGAGTTGCGGTGGCGGTTCCTTCTTCATAGTCGGGCACGCTGGCAAGCAAATCGCCCTTTGGCGAATAAATGACACTGCCGCCACTATATGGTATTTGATTTCCATCCGTACCAATGCGATTGACGCCGCAAACATAACTAATATTTTCGAGTGCACGGGCTTGCAACAAAATATCCCACACCCGACGGCGGGGAACGGGCCAGTTGGCAACGTATATCAGAAGATCATATTCATTATTTACGTTCCGGCTCCATACCGGGAAGCGAAGGTCATAGCAGACCAGCAGCAGTATATTCCACCCTCGGTAGGAGATGACAGGGCGTTGGCTACCTGCTGTAAAATGCTCCGTTTCCTGGCCCATGCGAAAAAGGTGTCGTTTATCGTAGTAATAAGCTTCTCCTTCAGGAGTCAGGAAAAAAGCACGATTGTAGCAGGGGAGGGCTTGGAGAGAGGTGCTGCTTTCATCACAGGCTATGTAACTGCCCGTAATAGCCAATTGGAATTCTGCTGCCCACTGACGCAGGGTGGAAATTGTTTCACCTGATACCGGCTCAGCCAGTCTCCGGCTATCCATACTGAAACCGGTAGAGAAAGTTTCGGGCAAGACAACAATCTCCGCTTCTCCACGGAGCTTTATCAGCTTTTCCCGGAGCAAGCGGAGATTTTCTTGTTTATCTTCCCAAACAATATCTGTTTGTAATAGAGTTACACGCATACTATAAAAATCTGTTTTAGTCCTATCCATTGAAGGAAGAGAATTCTTCCTCCTACCAAGTCCGTGTCAAGGCCGTACCAAGTCCATACCAAGTCCGTAGTTATAGATACGGAGCAAACACGGACTTGATATGGTTCGGGTCATATCCGTATAATTTGCGTAATCCTGCAGTTGAAACTTAAATGTTTCCTAAAGCAAAGTTTTTCGGGTTCTTTCCTTTGAAATCTTTATAATAGAGCTTTACCTCGCGCATATCCTTTTCGATATCTCCCGACGGCATGATCGCCTTTGTCGCAGAAATCGTTTTGGTGGTATAATCAATACCTATCATTACAATAGGCACTTGCGCTTTCAATGCAATAAAATAAAATCCTTTTTTCCAATTCGGATTTGCCTTACGGGTGCCTTCCGGTGTAATAGCAAGCTGGAATTTCTTGCTTCTGGCGAATCTTGCCGCCATCTGGTCTACTAATGATGTTTTACGTCCCCGATCCACCGGTATGCCACCCACGGCTTTGAATATTAGTCCCAGCGGAAAGAAGAACCATTCTTTTTTCATCATGAAGCAGGTTTTCCGCCCGATAGCTCCGTAAAATAGTTTGCCGATAAATAAATCCCAATTAGATGTATGAGGTGCTGCAGTTATCACACATTTATCATAATCCGGCACCGTCACGTTTGTCTTCCATCCCAAAATGCGATAGTAGATAAAGCTATATATTGCTTTTTTCATTCCCGGTGCTTACTTCAGATTACCGATAGCGTCAATAATTGCGTCTACTTCTTTATTAAAGTCTTCGCGGAATTTCTTGTAGAAACCTTTTACATTTCCCGGTTCGGTATGGCTGATGCGGCTGATAAATTCATCTTGCATACTCAGGATTTTACCCATCAGTTCGTCAGCTTTTGCTTTATCGGTTCCGGGTACGTATAAGCTGTTTACCAAACACTCCATGAACAGTTCACCTGCGATATAATTGACGTTTTTCTTAAGTTCTCTTCTACTTGCCATAATCTTTACGTTTTAAGTGAATAAATTGAAATATTTCCGGTAAAGATAAGTACTTTCCACGGTATAAACCAACATTTCATATTTTTTTTGATGTGCGCTTCCTTTCATAATTCAGAAAAAAACACGAAATTTGCGACGCTTTTGAACGAAACTTTACTAACACCTTTAAATAATTAGATAAAATGACAAAAAGTGCATTGCAAATTGCAAGGGCTGCTTATCAGCCCAAACTTCCGAAAGCGCTGAAGGGTGCCGTTAAGGCGGTAGCTGGAGCAGCTACTCAATCTGTAGCCGATCAGGAAGCTATCCAAAAGTTGTTCCCTAATACGTACGGAATGCCTTTGATCAAGTTTGAGGCTACTGACGAAGTGGTTAACTTCCCTGCTATGAATGTGGGCGTTATCCTTTCCGGTGGTCAGGCTCCCGGCGGTCACAATGTGATTTCCGGTATTTTCGACGGTATCAAGAATTTGAATAAAGACAGTAAGTTATATGGTTTCATCCTTGGCCCCGGCGGTTTGGTAGATCATAACTATATGGAGCTGACTTCAGACATCATTGACGAATACCGTAACACAGGTGGTTTCGATATCATCGGTTCCGGTCGTACCAAATTGGAGAAAGAAGACCAGTTTGAAAAAGGTCTGGAAATCCTGAAGCAACTTGATATCAAAGCATTGGTTATTATCGGTGGTGACGACTCAAACACGAATGCCTGCGTACTGGCTGAATATTATGCAGCTAAGAAGTGTGGAGTACAGGTAATCGGTTGTCCGAAGACTATCGACGGTGACTTGAAGAACGAAATGATTGAAACTTCTTTCGGTTTCGACACTGCTTGTAAGGTTTACTCTGAAGTTATCGGTA
>OGUQ01001477.1_pt1 | contig 19022 bp, 9 predicted proteins | sample 1574701 | NCBI WGS metagenome assembly OGUQ01 (sample SAMEA2582087, study PRJEB24529) | metagenome | biome: Human gut stool | place: China | collected 2011 | reverse complement strand
GCTTTAGCAGTCGGTATGCTGTGCAATGCGCAGGCAGCCGACCTGTATAAGGCAAGTAGAAATGTTGCTTTGCGTGCGCCGGCGGTGCCTCTCATCACTTCCGACCCCTATCTGTCCATCTGGTCGCCCACAGATGCACTGAATGAAAGCAGCACGATGCATTGGACCGGAACGGAACATCCTTTGTTGGGTGCCATACGTGTGGATGGGAAAACCTATCGTTTTATGGGCAAAGATAAGTTGAACCTTGAGACTCTTGTTCCGATGACGGATACCGATACCTGGCAGGGAAGTTATACTTTTGACCAGCCGGCTGCGGGATGGAATACCCTTTCGTTCAATGCTGCCGGATGGAAAGAGGGGCAAGGTGCTTTCGGTACTCCCGATATGCCTCGTGTCCAGACTCGCTGGACGACTCCGGATATCTGCGTTCGTCGTGAATTTCAGATCAATGACGACCTGAACGGAGAAACCATCTATCTGAAATATTCGCACGACGATGTATTCGAACTCTACCTGAATGGTGAAAAGCTGGTTGCTACAGACTATTCATGGAACAACGACGTATTACTCGAACTATCGGATGCAGCCAAGAAGAAGCTGCAAAAAGGAAAAAACGTACTTGCCGCACACTGTCACAACACAACAGGAGGTGCTTATGTAGATTTCGGCCTTTATCGCCTGAACAAACAGACGACAGGTTTTGAGACGGCAGCCGTCCAGAAATCGGTAAGCGTACTCCCCACACAAACTTACTACACGTTTACTTGCGGTCCGGTGGAACTGGACCTGGTGTTTACCGCACCTTTGATGATGGACGACCTCGATTTGTTGTCTACTCCCGTTAATTATATTTCTTATCGCGTTCGTTCGCTGGACAAAAAGCAACATGATGTGCAGATGTATGTGGAGACCACTCCGCAGCTTGCCATCAATGAACTGACGCAACCTACCCGTTCGAAAGTGATCCGCCGTAACGGTATCAATTATGTACAGGCAGGGACTATCGACCAGCCTATCCTCGCACGAAAAGGAGACGGTATCTGTATTGATTGGGGATATGCTTATCTGGCAGGAAATATAGGTGCCAATACAGCTGTCAGCCTGGGTAACTATTATGGTATGAAGAACGAGTTTGCTACCAAGGGTTCTTTGTTGCCTACACAAGCCGAGTGCGTGACCCGTCATGCCGACCAGATGCCGGCTATGGCCTATACTGACGATCTGGGTAAAGTAGGTACCGATGGCAAATCCGGCTTCCTGATGTTGGGTTACGATGATATTTATGCTATCGAATACTTCTATCAACCTCGCATGGCCTACTGGAAGCATGATGGTAAGGTAAGCATCTTCGATGCCTTTGAGCGTGCCAAAGCAAACTATGCGTCTGTCATGGAACGTTGCCGTGCTTACGACGAAATGATTCTGAACGATGCAGAAAAAGCAGGTGGCAAAGAATACTCTGAACTGTGTGCATTGGCTTACCGTCAGGTGATTGCCGCCCATAAGCTGTTCAAGGATGCGGATGGTAACTTGCTCTTCTTCTCTAAAGAGAACAATAGTAACGGTTGTATCAATACTGTCGACCTGACTTATCCGTCTGCTCCGCTCTTCCTGGCTTATAACCCCGAATTGCAGAAAGGTATGATGACCAGTATTTTTGAATACAGTGCCAGCGGACGTTGGAACAAGCCTTTCCCGGCTCACGACCTGGGAACTTATCCAATTGCTAACGGACAGGTATACGGTGGTGACATGCCGATTGAAGAAGGCGGAAATATGGTAGTCTTGGCTGCTGCTATTGCCAAGGTAGAAGGTAACGCCAACTATGCTAAAAAGTATTGGGATTTACTGACCATTTGGACTGATTATCTGGCGGAATACGGACAAGATCCCGAGAACCAACTCTGTACTGATGACTTTGCCGGACACTGGGCACATAACGCCAACCTTTCGGTAAAAGCGATCATGGGTGTAGCTGCCTACAGTGAAATGGCCCGTATGCTCGGTATGGATGATGTAGCCGACCGATATGCTGCCAAAGCCAAAGCAATGGCTACCAAATGGGAACAAATGGCTCGTGAGGGTGATCATTATCGTCTGGCATTCGACCGTGAGAATACCTGGAGCCAGAAGTACAATATGGTTTGGGACAAGATGTGGAATCTGAACCTTTTCCCCAATAATGTGATTGAGAAAGAAATTTCTTATTATCAGACCAAACTGCAAAACCCTTATGGACTTCCGTTGGATTCCCGCAAGGAATATACTAAATCCGACTGGATTATGTGGACTGCTGCCATGTCTTCTGATAAGGCTACTTTCGAGAAATTTATTTCTCCGGTATATAAGTATGCTAATGAAACCGTATCACGTGTTCCGCTGAGCGACTGGCATCATACCGATAGCGGTAAGTTTGTCGGTTTCAAGGCACGTTCCGTGATCGGTGGTTATTGGATGAAGGTATTAATGGATAAAATGCAGAAGTAATAAGAACCGGTATATAATTAGGGTTTATTATCAAGGGTTGTATCAAAAGCTTGTTTTGCTTGGATACAACCCTTTTTTCTTTCCAAGAGATGTTATGTTGCCTGCCTGTTCTACTTAAGTTGGTGTCGGTTTAAGCATGAAGTGGCTGTCAAGGGTGTTCCGGCACCTCTGTAACCCGGAAGTCCGTACCAATCAATCCCTCTTCCGAGTAGCCTTCACAATGAATCACGTATTCTCCGTCCTCCTGATCGTTTAGAAAGAAGGATACTTGACTTGTTTTATAATTTCCCCTTTACTATTTGACAGATCTATGTATGCAATCCTGCTGGCTTCGGTTGCTGAGGAAGAGAGTATTCGGTTGAACCGGGCTGACAAAAGAGTATCGCTTACGGCTTTTTGTGGAGTTGCTATGCAATGGATGGTGCATAACAGACAAAGAATAGTTAATGCTGAATGTATTTTCATAATGAACAAAGGTAGTGAAAAAAGATAATAGTGACTGACAGTATTCCAACTATCAGCCACTATTGTCATTGAATTTACAGTTTTCTGTTTATTTATAAACTTCCAGTTCGTAGATACGTGTATCTCTGCCTCCGGTGCTCTGTGTAGGACGAGTCACAAGCAGACGGATGTAACGTACTTTTCCGTCATAGTTCAGCGGACGTGAAACGACATTTGCATGGTTACCGTCGATAGCATCCAGAGTCGTCCATTCATCGCCCGGGTTCATTTTACCTTGCAGGAAGCAACCATTGGTGATGTATGAGTGACTTTCCTGTCCGGCGTTCACCATCTTCCAACCACTGATGTTTTGTGCTTCACCTAGATCGAAGTCTACGTAGTTCGGAGTCTGCGAAACGTCACACCACTTTGTATCCGTTTTACCATCCAGCAGGAAGTCCGGTTTTTCTTCGTCGTTGGTATATCCGGAGCAAGCAATGATTTTAGCTCTTTTCAGGATATTTTCGCGTACTGCTTCTTCATCATTTCCGGCAGTAGCTGCATTACTTACGTTATTGGTGCGGAAAAGAGTGCCGGCAACGGTTGTAGCCGGTTCATTTTCGGCAACCAGAGTAGCAGCAAACAAAACCACTTTCTCATTTCGGGGCAAGATTACGCTGGTAGCTCCCTTCGGAATATCCATACCAAATTTGAACATATAAGTGAATTCATAAGGCTGATCACCGTTGGATGCATGGCGGTGTGTACCTACATAGGCAATCTCAGCATCTTTCAGATATCCTTCGGTGTGTCCTTTATGTCCCCATTGGCCGATGAAGCCGGTATAAGAAGGTACAACGAATGAAGCGGTCTGCTTGCCAATGCGGAAGTCGGCCTGATTGTCTCCTTCGGTAGAGGCGGCGAGGATATAGAGACGGTTGTATTTGTTTCCCGCAGGCAGTTGCAAGGTATCACCTTCACAAGTCATTCCGTTCGCAATCTCTTTTTCTCCCAAGCGGAAAGTGATCTGACCGGCTATCAGTGAGTCCGGCAGAAGTTCGGCTGCAAAAGAATAGCCCGATTCGAAGTCGCCTTCTCCACGGAATTCATTATAAGAAGCACATTTGCGGTCGTAGTCAAGCGGTAAAGCGGCATATTCGATCGGAGACGCCTCACGTCCCGATGGCTTGAGGCGTACTTTGTAAGTTCTTACAGAATAAGGAGTAATGTTTACCTGCAACTTGTTTCCTTCGAAAGTTGCATCGCCGATTGCCTTTTCCGTACCGTTGGCTTCGCTGGCACTGATGATCTCACCGGCAAAAGTCAGTGTAGCACTCTGTGCTTTCCGACCCTCAGTTTCGTATACACGCACTACATACTCATCGGTTTCTTCCGCTTTCTTCAGTGCCTTGATCAATACATTGCGGTTGTCCGAAGCGACAAACGAGAACGATTTTCCGGCATTTCCTTTGTGTTTTTCCGTACGGAAGGCTTTCAGTTGCTGGTTCAGCTTTTCGGCTTTCTCTACAGTGGCAGGTTTATCCAAGGCTCCCTGATGCGGTATCAGGCTGTAGGTGAAGGTATGATGACCGAGATCCTGATGATCCTGATATGCGTAACCTCCGCGTGTTTCCGGTGTGTGGAGCAGGGTGAGGCGGATCGTATGGTTATCCGGCTTGTCCCATCCATATTTGCTGTCGTTCATCACCGATACACCATAACTTCCGTCACGATCGGTCAGGTCGGCCCAATATTGTGCATATACTTCGTAAGCTGTTTCGGTATTGTTGCCACGTTGTATGCTGCCGATACCCAAGTCGTACGTAGCCTTTTCGTTTTCAATATTGAGCGGGAATTCGGCTTTTAACAATGCGTTGGTCGATTGCCAGTCTATTTCGTTATAGAAGTCGATGCGTTCTGCACGGCTACCTTCATACAGACGTATGTATTGACGGAAGACAGATTCTCCGTGACGTTTCTCGACACAAAGCGATTTACGTAAAGTTCCGTCTTCAACCAAAGTTATTTTCACGTCATCCGTAATCGAAACCGGAGTACGGTCGGTTGTCTCTTTCAACACTTCCCATGCCGGCCAATTGTATGACTTGTTCTGAGTGAAGAGTGCCAGGCGGATTGCTTTCCCGGCTTTCACCAGCTCTTTGCCGTTCTTTTTGTCAGTCAGAGAGACGATATCTCCATTTTTATCCAATGTAATCTTGTACAGAGAGTTTTCCAAGGTATTGACGTTCGTCGAGACGTTGCTTGCACCGGTTCCTGATGTGCGTATGTCATATACCACATATCCTGTAGCCGGAACTGTTGCTTCTACCAGGATGCGTGCTTTTCCGTCGGTATAAGAAATGAGCTGAGCCGATACTTTTTTGCCCTTTTCATCGTACACCGTTATCCCTTTGGGGGCTTTTGGAAGGTCAAGTTCTATTTCCGCAATATCTGTAACCGTAAATCCGAGTGCATTATAAAGGATTACCGGAATACCGCTGACCCGTGTATCCAATTCCCTGCCGATACCATGAATGGAAGAAGTCAGTACATTGGAGAACTGTTTCAGTGAGATCAGTTCATCGTTCCATGAAAATTCATAGGCACGCGGTATACTGGTTCCTGTCAGGTCATCGTGGAACTGATGATAAATGAAGCGTTTCCATGCTTCATTGATGGTGCTTCCCGGATATTTGGCCTGATTCAGCCATTCGGCAGTTACGGCAGCTCTTTCGGCCGCGTCTCCCAGTAATTCGTTCTGGCGGTTGTACAATTTCATGGCAGCCTGTGAGGTGTAGCATCCTGTACCGTGAACATCCATCAACAGTTCACCGTCGAATACCGGTAATTCCGGATGATTCTTATAAGGAAGGTAATCTTTGTAAAGCTGGTCGCTGGTTGCACTGACAATTTCTACCGGACCGTTTCCGCGAAGTCCTTTTTCCACTGAGCGGACAGAGGCCAGTGTCGGTGATCCGCCGATATCGCCTGTACCGTAATATCTGTATACTGTATTAAGAGGTGTACGGCCTGCCAGTTCTTTCAGTTGTTCGTTTTCTGAAAGGTCTTCGTCGTTCCATCTTCTGCCATAATCATATCCATGTGCCAGCATGATAGACGATCCGTCTATTCCTTTCCACAAGCCGATTGTAAACGGATGCTTGCTCTTACCATAGAACGGATGCACACGCCAGTCCAGCTTTTGTGAAGAGAAACCAATCAGGCCGCAGTGCGAAGCGATAGTAGGCAGTGTCCAGCCAAATCCGAAACAGTCGGGCAGGAAGATGTCCGTGCTTTCCACTCCAAATTCTTGTCTGTAATACTGTTGTCCCAGCATAATATTGCGGATGAACGATTCAGTCGAAGGTACCAGAGCGTCCGTTGCGTCCCAGCTACTTCCGGAAATGTGCCAGCGGCCTTCCCCGATGTACTTCTTCATTTCTTCGTATTGTGCAGGATAGTACTCCTTCATCCAGGCATATTTCACTCCGCCTTCAAAGTTGAATACATAGTTCGGATACTTTTTCAGCAGAAACAGGTTCTGGTTGATCGTGTTCCATACATACTCTTTAATGGTAGTCTGTACATCCCAGTTCCACTGAGTGTCCAGATGGGCATCTGCCACCATGTAGGCTTTCGCCTTTTTCTCCTGTTTGTTCCCTTGAGCGTACGAGGCTCCTCCGGACAACAGCAGGGTAGCTGCCAGCATAGCAATGTGTAATTTCATGTTTGCTTAATACATTATTTAATTAATAAATGAGGAATTATACAAAGGTGACCAAATTCGCAGAAAGGAGATGAAAAATACTGTTCAATAAATAGCAGAATCTGTTCAGATGTGCTTTTAGAGCTCTGTGAGGGGGATTGAAATGTTGAAAAGAACAGATTTTGTTGTTTATTGAACGGAAATTATCGTCTTATTAGTTAAAAATAACTTTCCTTTGCAATGTTTCGAAACCGTAAGAGCTATACTATGAAATACATCCCGTCTTATATTCCGAGGATTATTTCCATAACGATGCTTTTATACATTAAAGATTTATAGAACCTGTTTTTTAAATTTATGTACTATGCGTAAAAAAGAACAAATGTTTTGGCTCGCAAGTCGTAGCAGAATGTGGCGCATACCACTTTGTATGGCTGCCTTTTCGCTTTTGCCAAGTGCCTACAGTTTCGCCAGCGCCGAAAATCCGGTAACAGAAACTGTATTGGCAGTGAACTCCGTTCAACAACAACGGACCGTAAAGGGTATAGTTATCGACGCCAATGGCGAAGCGGTAATTGGTGCTAACGTAAAAGAGCCGGGGAGTACAACTGGTACCATCACCGATATGAACGGTGAATTCTCGCTGAGTGTCGGCCCTAAAGCTACACTTGAAATCTCATTTATTGGTTACACAACACAAAAAGTAAACGTAGGCGCATCAAACACAGTTAAAGTAATTCTAAAGGAAGACACAAAAGTACTCGATGAAGTCGTTATTACCGGTTTCGGTATGTCACAGAAAAAAGCTACTTTGACAGGTGCAGTTTCTGCAATTAAATCAACGGATATCGAGCGTTCTAATTCTACTACTTCGGCGGGAGCATTAGTCGGTAAAATAGCTGGTGTAAATACACGCCAAACAGATGGACGACCGGGATCTACGACTGCTTTAGAAATTCGTAATATGGGCACTCCATTATATGTGATTGATGGTGTCGTTTCTGATGACGGACAATTTAATCAGATGAATCATAATGACATCGAGTCTATTTCAATCTTAAAAGATGCATCTGCTGCTATTTATGGTATGCGGGCTGCTAATGGTGCTGTCATTGTTACTACAAAAAAGGGACGTCGTAATGAGCGTAATACAGTCTCTGTAAACGCATATTATGGATGGCAAGATAATTCACGTTGGATTAAACCTTCTAATGCGAAAGATTATGTGACAGCGTATGTGTCTGCTGAAACTTGGGCTGGTAAGTCTGATAGTGAACGTAGATATAATAAAGAGAAGTACGAGAAATGGATGGCCGGTACCGAACGGAATTATCAAGGCTTCGATTGGTCAGACTATATTTGGCGCACTGCTCCTCAATATTATGTTAATACTAGTTTCTCAGGGGGTACAGATAAAGCTAATTATTATGCTTCTATATCTCATGTGGGGCAAGAGGCTACTGTTCGTAATTATACAGGTTTTAGACGTACTAATGTCCAGATGAATATGGATATGAACGTTAACGAACGTTTTAAAATCGGTGCTACAATGAATGGGCGTATTGAAACGAAAAAGAATCCAGGTGTACCGGGAGATGATGACTATTGGTTACCTCGTTATGCAACTATGAAAAACTGGCCTACTACAGGTCCTTTTGCTAATGGTAATCCTTTATATCCCCAGTTAACTTCAACTGATAATAATACTAACTTTGGTATTTTTACTTATGATCAATCTGGATATCTTTCTGATGTATGGCATGTGATTCAGATGCAGGCAACAGCTGAGTATGAAATTTTAAAAGGATTGAAAGCTAAGGGTATGGTTGGATATTATTTCGCTTATTGGAAGAAAGATGTTCAGGAATATCCTTATAAATTATACAGCTATAATGAGGGGACAGATGAATATTCAGTCTCTGCTAGTATGGACAATCCCTATCGTCAACGTATCCGTGAGGAAGTTGAAGATCAGTTCGCTAATTTCCAGTTAAATTTTGATCGTAAGTTTGGTAAACATTATGTAAATGCTATTGCATCTTTTGAGGCAACACAACGTAAACGTCCTAAGCAAGAGTTACATTCAATTCCTGTTGCTGATAATATGCATCTTATCCATTTTAAAGAGATGGATTCCTATAATGATACAGGTAATAATACACAAGCTCGATTAGGGTGGTTAGCTCGTTTGAACTATGCTTATGCAGATAAATATTTGATTGAATTTATTGGACGTTGGGATGGTTCTTGGAAGTTTAGACCAGAAAAACGTTGGGGATTTTTCCCTTCTGCCTCTATAGGTTGGAGAGTGTCTGAGGAAGAATTTTGGAAAGAAAGTAAAATCTCTGATATTTTCTCTAATTTGAAAATACGTGGTTCGTATGGTGTACTGGGTGATGATAATGTAAGTGATTATAGTGCTTTTGATTATTTACCTGGGTATAATTATGGAGATGGTGGTGCAGTACTTGATGGAGAATGGGTTATTGGTACAGGAACACGTGGGTTACCTAACCAAACTTTATCATGGATGAAAGCTAAAACATTGGATATTGGTGTTGATCTAGGCTTTTTCAATAATCGTTTGAATGTTCAAGTTGATTATTTCCGTCGTTTACGTACAGGTATTCCGGAATCACGTTATGATGTCTTAATTCCTTCAGAAGTTGGTTTTAGTTTACCGAAGGAAAATTTGAGATCAGATATGCATAAAGGTTTTGATGCATCTGCAATTTGGTCTGATAACATTAACGATTTCCATTATAGTGTTGGTGGAAATATTACTTATTCTCGATTCTACGATTGGGAAAAATATGATACTCGTTTTAGCAACTCTTGGGACGAATATCGTAATAGTACATGGCATCGTGTTGGTTATGTAAATTGGGGATATAAAGCGATTGGACGCTTTGACAATTGGGAACAAATTGCAACTTATCCAGTAGATATAGATAGAAAAGGTAATAGAACGGTTGTTCCTGGTGATATTATCTATGAAGATGTCAATGGTGATGGCGTAATCAATGGTATGGATGAACGTCCAATAGGTTATCGTAGTGATGGTACTCCTACTTTGAATTTTGGTATTAATTTGGCGGCATCATGGAAAGGGTTTGATTTAGCTATGGACTGGACGGGTTCAGGGTTAACTTCATGGCATCAACAATATGAAACAGCACGTCCATTCCAGAATGATGGTAATAGTCCTGGAGAAGTGTTTAATGACGCTTGGCATTTGTCAGATATATGGGATGCCGATAGTGAATTGATCCCTGGAAAGTATCCTTTGATTCGTATGAATAATGCTGAAACGAGTGCTTATGACAAAAGTACTTTCTGGTTACATAATGTTCGCTATATTAAATTGCGTAATCTTGAATTGGGATATACTTTACCAAAGGTGTGGGTCAATAGAGTTGGCATTAATAATTTGCGTGTATATGTTTCAGGCACAAACTTGCTAACTTTAACAAATGTACCTATTATTGATCCGGAAGGTGCTAATTCTAATGGATTAGATTTTCCAACTATGCGTGTGGTAAATTTTGGTGTTAATCTCAAATTTTAATAAGACAATGAAAAAAAGATATATTTTAGTTGCTTTTGCTGCTGGTATATTGTCATTAAGCAGTTGTAGTGACTTTTTGGATACTAAGCCAGATAGCATTTTGACCCAAGATGAGGTTTATAGTGATCCAAACCTTGTGAAATCCGTATTAGCTAATTTTTACGGACGTATTACTTGGGGACAACGTATTGATGCATTTGATGATTTATCTGTCCTTGATGAAGCGATAACTTATGATACTAATAGTGATGAAAATATAGATCGTAATAAATGGCGTCCGTTTGATTATACTTTGATTCGTAATCTTAATCAATTTCTACAAGGAGTTAAAGAAGCCGAGATTGATGAGACGACAAAGAATGCATATATAGGTGAGGTACGCTATATTAGAGCGTGGACTTATTTTTGTATGTCACGGGGATTGGGTGGTATGCCGATTGTTGGAGATGAGGTTTTTGATTATACTCCTGGTATGGATATAACATCTATTCAGATCCCTCGTTCCACTGAGGCTGACATGTATGATTATATTATAAGCGAGTGTCAGGAAGCGGCGGTTTTAATGTCCAAAGCAACTAATACAAATTCGGCTCGTGCAAATTATTGGGTTGCTAAGATGTTGGAAGCTCGTGCAGCTATAACAGCAGCTTCATTAGCTACTTATAATACAGAAGCTGAACATCCACAGTTAAGAACAGCAGGAGGAGAAGTTGGTATTCCATCGTCTAAGGCAGAGAATTATTATAGAATTGCTTTGGCAGCTGCAAAGGAATTAATTGAAGGAGCTGCGGATGGTACACCTTCCCCTTATAAGTTGATGACAACAGCCGATGCTTCTGTAGAGGCAAAAGCGGACAACTTTTTTAAAGCTGTTTGTGAGAAAAACGGAAATACAGAAGTTATTTGGACTCGTGATTATACATATCCTGGGCAAACACATGGATTTACTAAAAATGTACTACCCAAAAGTATTGAACAGGATCTTGGAAGTAGTCGTTTATCAGCTTTATTAAATTTAGTGGAAGCGTATGAACCTATAAATGCATCAGAGGCTGAGCGTGGAACTGTTGTGAAATTTAATGTCGGTACTATTGATAATCCTGAATTTTTCGATGATCCATCTGCTCTATTTTTAGAACGAGATCCGCGTTTAACTGCTACAATTCTTTATCCTGGGTCTTCTTTTGACGGTAAAATTATAGATTTGCAGGCTGGACAGTTGAATAAGATAGGAGATAAATGGGTAGAAAGAACGGGACGTCGTAATACATATGACGAAAATGGTAAATTGATTACTGCCAATAATGGACCTTTTGGTGGTAATGACGAACGTGAGATTAATCGTACAGGCTTTTATATACGTAAATATTTGGATAAGACACCTTCTGCAGGTACGATTGGACGTGGATCAGAAATGTGGAATGTTTATTTCCGGATATCAGAGGCATACTTAATTGCAGCTGAATCTGCTTGGGAATTAAGTCGCAATAATAATGATGTAGACGCCTTAAAGTATATTAATGCAGTTCGTGAACGTGCTGGAATTAAACCGTTAACATCTATTGATCATCAAAAGATAATGCATGAATACCAGGTTGAATTTGCTTTTGAAGGACATCGTTGGTGGGATCTTAAACGTTGGATGGAAGCTGATAATATCTGGACAGGTAATGACAATGATGAATCATCTCAACGTCGTGGTTTATGGCCTTATCGTGTTGTGGAGCCAAATGATGTCAATGATGGGAAGTGGGTATTTATCGAGAAGAATATGCAAACTTTAGATTTGTACCGTAAACCATTGAAATGTACTGATACTCAATATTATTCAGAATTGGATAATGGTTGGCTCAATAATAATCCGAAACTGGTTAAGAATCCGTATCAATAATCTAAAATTTGAAGAAATAATGAAAACTATATCAAAGATTTTTTCAGTAGTACTTTTAGGGAGCATGATGCTTTCCAGTTGTACGAAAGATAATTATGATGCACCAGAATCGACATTGTCTGGACGTGTAGTTTATAATGGTGAACCATTACAACTTCGTGGAAATGAAGCAGTGCAGCTTCAGTTATATCAACGTGGTTATGAGAAGCATGATCCGATTACTGTTTATGTAAATCAGGATGGTTTTTATTCTGCCGCTTTGTTTGATGGACAATATCAACTGATTACTAAAAATGGCAATGGTCCTTGGTCTTCTGAGGGACGAGATACTATACATGTACAAGTATCGGGTAACACAATGCAAGATGTGGAAGTTACTCCTTATTATTTGGTAAGAGATGCTCAGATGACATTAAATGGTAATAAAGTGGATGCTTCTTTTAAAGTAGAGAAGATAGCAGGTAATGGCATTGATCGTGTCTTTATTCTGTTAAGTACTACTCAATATATTAGTGATGGTGAACATAATGTAGATCGCACTGATGAAACCAATAATATGGAGGCTTTCGATGAAACAGGTAAAGTATATACTTTTGCTACGAAAGACTATACTGACAATAAAATGTTTCAGACAGCTTTGAAGAGAGGTACATTATTCGGACGCATTTGTTTGTGGCCTAAGGGTGCAGATCAGGGTATTTACTCTAAAGTAATCCGACTGAAATAATTCATATCAATGTTTAATGTGGGGAGGGTGTCGGGTTTCCTGGCACCCTTTCTGTTTAAATAAACTTTTTATTAACTCTTAAATTAATTGTATTATGAACAAGAATTTCTTTATCGCAATGTTGGCATTTGCATTATTGGGTATGACAAATGTAATGGCTAATACATCGAAGGATGAAGTTGTAGAAGTAAGTAGCACGAATAAAGTGACAGCTACTGAGTATTATTTAGAAGCTGCGGGACAGAGTGGATCTGGTCTTTTTTATTCTATTGAACTTTTAGATTCCTCTCAAAGAAAACTAAAGATTACTGCAAAAAGAGGACTTCGTATTGAAATAAATTGTCACGGACATGGAATTGTTCCAGATGATCGTTTATTCTATACATCTGACAGTTGGACTGGAGAGGTTATAACTGATGAAATTAATACTGAAGCTTTTACCATAAGTACCAGTTACAATGAGAGTAGTAGTAGCTCTACTATCAAATATGAAACTCGGTATTATTATATCAGAGAAAAATAAATTAATACTTTGTTAAAATCAAAAGTTCCCCTTAATTTGGATCACATTTCGAAGATCCTGAATAAGGGGACTTTTCTTAATTTATATATTCAGCATGAAGAAACTTTTATTTTCCCTTTTTACTGTTTTTTCTTTCTGTGTTCCTTCCATTGCACAGCAATATTCCAACCCCGTTATTAATTACAGCCTTCCCGACCCTACGGTTATCAAGGCAGATGATGGTTATTATTACCTGTACGCAACGGAAAATATCAGAAATCTTCCTATTCACCGATCGAAAGATATGGTAAACTGGAGCTTTGTGGGTACGGCTTTTACCAATGAAACCCGCCCTACATTTGAGCCGAAAGGAAATCTTTGGGCACCGGATATAAATAAAATCGGTGATCGGTATGTGATGTATTACTCCATGTCTGTTTGGGGTGGAGAGTGGACCTGCGGGATTGGTGTGGCTACGGCAGATAAACCTGAGGGACCTTTTACCGATCATGGAAAACTGTTCCGGAGCAATGAAATAGGGATTCAGAATTGTATCGATCCTTTCTATATAGAAGATGGTGGTAAGAAATACCTTTTTTGGGGAAGTTTTCATGGCATTTATGGAGCAGAACTAAGTGATGACGGGCTCTCCCTGAAAGAAGGAATGAAACCACAGCAGGTGGCAGGCACAGCCTATGAAGGAACTTATATTCACAAACGGGGAGGCTATTACTATTTGTTTGCCTCTATCGGTCGTTGCTGTGAAGGATTAAAGAGTACGTATACCACAGTGGTGGGGCGGTCGAAATACTTATTTGGCCCTTATGTAGATAAAAAAGGGGAATCGATGCTGGAGAATCATCATGAAGTGCTGATTGATAAAAATGAAGCATTCGTGGGTCCCGGGCACAACTCGGAGATCGTAACAGATGATAAAGGAGCGGATTGGGTGTTTTATCACGCTGTCAGTGTGGCCAATCCTGAAGGAAGAGTGTTGATGCTCGACCGTGTAAACTGGAAAAAAGAATGGCCTGTTGTAGAGGGGAATACACCATCGTTGCAAGCAAAAGCGCCTGTTATCCGGCACAAATAAGGGAGTAAACATCAGTATGCTACCTACTTCTAATGGTATGGATACCTGTATATTACGTCTTATTCCGTAATCTTTATCTTGTCCCGCGTACCCGGGCTGCCGTGCCCGAGTACGTGGATTCATGGGCACAGGCACCCGGACTCATGGGCCCGGGTATACAGGACGAAGTAAAGATCGCACCATTTCCAACTAATTAATAGAGAAAAACAAAATGGTTCTTCTTCAAATTTGGTGGTAAGCTTTCTTTTACTCATGGAATCTAATTCAGTTTTCGGACGTGTAAGCCCTCTTTTATAGTTGACAAAAAAGCAAGTATCCCGGCTTTCGCCCGAAGAGTCCATCCGTGAGGTGAAGAAGCTAATCTTAGACTAAACCATCTGAAAATCAACATCTTTAAGAAGTAAGATTTTTGTTCTCAAAAGCTTTGTTTTAACATAGAGTTAAAGCTTGTTCTTTGGATGTGAATAAGAAGTTCTTTAAATGCAAAAGGCTTGTTATTTGCGCACAAGAACCTGCCAACCTGCAAAAGACGTTAACAATGTTAATTGAAGAAAGGTATAAAGATGAAGATACCGGTTCAAACGACGTAAATTCACTTCCGAAGCTTGAGCTATCTTATTCAGCCGGTGTCTGTTTTTTCTTATTAAAGCAAAAAGGACAATAATCAACTTGAAAAAAAAGAAATTAAAGAATTTACCACCAAATTTGAAGAAGAACCCGAAAAGTTACCATGTGGGTCATTCGGTGTTCTCTCAATAAATATCTATCTTTGTGCGAAAATGCCGTTTGCTTATGATCCGTATATTTCTGACCGGCTATATGGGAGCCGGAAAAACCACGTTAGGAAAGGCTCTCGCACGAGAACTGCACATCCCATTTATCGATTTGGACTGGTATATTGAAGAGCGTTTTCACAAAACGGTCGGAGAGTTGTTTTCTGAACGGGGAGAAGCCAGTTTTAGGGAACTTGAAAAGAACATGCTACATGAAGTAGGTGAGTTTGAGGATGTGGTGATCTCTACAGGAGGAGGGGCGCCTTGCTTTTTCGATAACATGGAGTATATGAATCGGGTGGGGACTACCGTCTTTCTGGATGTAGACCCCAAGGTATTGTTTAGCCGGTTGCGGGTTGCCAAACAACAGCGCCCTATATTGCAGGGGAAGAAAGATGACGAACTACTTGATTTTATCGTACAGGCACTCGAAAAACGTGCGCCTTTTTATCGTCAGGCTAATTATATCTATTGTGCAGACAAACTGGAAGACCGTAGTCAGATTGAAACATCCGTGCAACAACTGCGTAAACTTTTGAACTTACATATAGCAAGCTAAATTTTAAGAAACCTTATTTTCTGCTTCGGCTATCCCTTTTTTCTTCTCTATCCTTTGTTCAGTCGGCCAATATTACTATCTTGCAGTCGCTGTGAGGTTTTATGCCTGTCAGTGTGTTACAACATAAATAAAACGATCAGACAATTATGGAAACTTTAAAAGAGAAATTCGAAGCCCTGGCCCATCGTATCCAATCATCCGGAAAACCGGCTGCCGCATGGTTCCCTCAATTTACACCTGTCACTTTGTTGAACGCCGAAAATTGGTGGGAAGCACTTGCTGTGTGCGAATATGCCTTGGACACCCATGAGGACGAAGCACTGACAGCCGGATTTTTTGAATTAATATTCAGTGCATACGATTGTAACGTAGAAGTGGATCTTAATGAGGAAGAGTATGCCTACTGGTGGGAGAAAGTGATCAGTGTATGCGATCGTGTGGCTGTATTCAACGGTGCCGGGTGGTCACAGAAAGGTGCACAATATTCGGAAGCCCGTTATGGGAAACGTGATCTCAGCCTGTTATTCCCTTGCTATGAAAAAGCGGCGGAAATGGGAAGCCCGGAAGCAGAGGCAACCGTTGCTTATTGGCGTTATATGGGTTTCTACTGCGAACAGGATAGGGCAGAAGGAGAGCGTCGATTTGCAGCTTTATCCTCACCCGAAGCTTTGCTATGGGGAAAATATTACCGGGCTTATGCCGAGCAGCACACCGGCAGTAAAGAGAAAGCCCTGCTTATGCGAAAAGAGTTGCTTGACGAACTTCCCGAAGGCCATCGCCTGCGTGCCCATGTATATGCCGCGATGGGCGACGCACTTGATATAGAAGAAGGAAGTGTGGCTGAAGAAGCGGCATGCTATGAGAAGTCGCTGGAACTTGTTCCTAATCTATATTCTTTAAAAAATCTGGCAACTCTCTATTTCCGCTATCCGGAACTAGGGAAGCAAAAAGAGCTGGCGTTTGAGTTGTGGGAGAAAGCCTGGCATGCAGGTGTATGGTCTGCAGCTAATTTCCTTGGATATAACTATCAGGAAGAAGAGTGGCTCGATATGCCTAAAGCCATTGAATGGCTGGAGAAGGGAATGCTTTATTGTGAATCATATTGTGCCTATGAATTAGCATTGATCTATCTTTATAATGATGAGTATAAGAATGTGGAACGTGGGTTGATGTGCCTGCAGCGCTGTGTCGACGACAATTATGTAGAAGCTATCGAGACGCTTGCCAATGTTTATTTCAACGGTGAATTGGTGGAAGAGAATATCTCGTATGCCTGTCAGTTGTTGGAGAGAGCTATCGAGCTGGGGTCCGGTAGTGCAGCCTATCGTATCGGCTGGATGTATGAGCGTGGATTGCTTTCTGAAGAACCGGATTATCAGAAGGCTATGGAGTATTATGAAAAAGCTGTGTCTATGGACAGTGCTGACGGGTATGCACGGGCGGCTCTTTATTTGGCTAATGGTTATTCCGGAGTTACGGATGCCGGGAAGTCAAAGGCCTATTATGAAAAAGCGGCAGAGCTGGGTTCATGTTTTGCAATGGTAGAATTGGCATTCTTATACGAAAATGGTGAGGTGGTAGAACAAAGTTATGAGAAAGCTTTCGACTTGCTCCAAAAAGCTGCCGGACAGGAGTATCCTTATGCGATGTATCGTGTAGGACTTTATTTGGATAGGGGAGTCATCGGTGAGCCACGGCCCGAAGAAGCGTTTGCATGGTATGCAAAGGCAGCCGAACGGGGAGATGGAGATGCGATCTTCGCTCTTGGGCGTTGCTATAAGAATGGAATTGGTACGGAAGAGAATCCGGATAAGGCTCTCGAATGGTTTGCTAAAGGGGCGGATAACAACGAACCGCGTTGCCTTACCGAGTTAGGACTGGCTTATGAATATGGCAGTGGGGTAGAAGAGAACCCGCATCAGGCAGTTGAATATATGACCAAAGCGGCCGAACAAGATTATGGCTACGCTCAGTTTAAGATGGGAGATTACTATTTCTTTGGTTATGGCGCTTGTCCGGAAGATAATAAACAGGCTGTGGAGTGGTATGAGAAGGCGGTCGCTAATGATATTCCCTTAGCTATGCTGCGCATGGGTGAGTATTATCTCTATGACTATGACAAACTAAATGAATCGGAGAAGGCTTTCAACTACTTTAAAAAAGCTGCTGAGGCAGAATGTTATAACGAAGGGCTGGGAATCTGCTACGAGATGGGTATCGGTGTGGAAGACAATGAAACAGAGGCATTCAAATATTATACTTTGGCTGCGGGCAGTGGCAATGTTATGAGTATGTATCGCACCGGATTGTGTTATTACAACGGAGTAGGTGTAAAACAGAATTATACAGAAGCTTACCGATGGTTTAATGATGCCGCCGGAAATGACAATGTGGCTTCGTATTATTATTTAGGTAAGATGCTGATGTATGGCGAAGGCTGTGTGCCCGATGCGGAAGCAGGGCTTCAATGGTTGATGAAAGCTGCTGAGCATAATAGTGACAAGGCGCAGTTCGAATTGGGCAATGCCTATTTGATGGGTAATGGAGTAGAGGAGAATGATGAGATCGCTATGGAGTGGTTTGAGAAAGCAGCCGAAAACGGAAACGCGAAAGCCTTGAAAATTACTGGAAGAAGACAACGATAAAAACAGAATGGAAAAAGAAGGTAATAATCTGTTTCAGGTCAATCTTAAAGGTATGATTGCCCTGTTGTCAGAGCATATTTATAGTAATCCGAATACTTTTGTCCGGGAGTTATTGCAAAATAGTGTGGATGCCATCACTGCATTGCACAACATCGATGAAAATTACTCCGGACGTATTGATGTCTTCCTGAATGGGGATGGCTCGATGGTCTTTCAGGACAATGGAATCGGACTGAAGGAAGAGGAGGTATACCGTTTCCTCACAGTGATAGGTGAAAGTTCAAAGAGAGACACTCCCGATGCCGACGATTTTATCGGTCGGTTTGGTATCGGCTTGTTGTCTTGTTTTGTGGTGACCAATGAAATCAGGGTAGAGAGCCGGTCGGCAATGGGGGGAAATCCTGTTTGCTGGTGCGGAAAGGTGGACGGTACTTATCAGACTACTTTCCCCGATGAAGAGTGGGAGATCGGTTCAAGGGTTGTGTTGAGGCCTAAAAATGAATGGGCTCATCTGTTCGAATACGAAGTGTTTAAAAAGATATTGGTAAATTATGGAGAAGTCTTGCCATATCCTGTCTATTTACATCGTGGAGAAGAAGAAGAGTTGGTTAATACCCCATCGCC
>OGUQ01001441.1_pt1 | contig 19333 bp, 16 predicted proteins | sample 1574701 | NCBI WGS metagenome assembly OGUQ01 (sample SAMEA2582087, study PRJEB24529) | metagenome | biome: Human gut stool | place: China | collected 2011 | reverse complement strand
CAAGGGGAGATTTATTGGCATAGATCAGGACCAAGATGCGATAATTGCTGCGAGTGAGAGGTTAGCACCCTTTAAACAGGCTACTGTCATTCGCAGCAATTATTGTTACATGGTATCGGAACTGGCAGCAAGAGGCATCAACAAAGTCGACGGGATTCTACTTGACCTTGGAGTATCTTCCTATCAGCTTGATAATGAGGAGCGCGGTTTTACCTACAGGGTAGATGCGCCGCTTGATATGCGAATGGATCAGCGCCAGATGCAGACAGCCAGTGATATTGTCAATGGCTATGAAGAGAAAGAGTTATACCGTATCATTCGTGACTACGGTGAAGATAAATTTGCGAAGAACATCGCAAAACATATAGTTGCCGCAAGGCAGGTGAAGCCGATCACTACGACCGGAGAACTCACAGAGATCATCAGGGAATCTATCCCAATGAAGATGCAGGTGAAATCAGGACATCCCGCTAAGAGAACTTTTCAGGCAATCCGAATTGAACTTAACAGGGAACTTGATGTACTGAGAGATTCACTGGATGGAATGATTGATATCCTTGATGACGGAGGAAGACTTTGCATCATCACTTTTCACTCACTAGAAGACAGAATCGTTAAGACGATTTTCAGAAAAAATGAGAATCCATGTACATGTCCTTCAGATTTCCCGGTATGTGTATGTGGAAAGAAATCAAAGGGAAAAGTGATCACAAGAAAGCCGATTCTTCCCGGGGAGACAGAGATGGAAGAAAATCCGCGTTCTAAGAGTGCAAAGCTTAGAATTTTTGAGAGAGTATTATAATTAGAGAGGCATGAAATGGCGAAAACGACCAGGACTGAAACAGCTAGAAGAAGCAGGAACAATGCCAGAGTAAACAGAGGAATGTATGTTGAGGGAAATACGGTCAGACGACTTGCGGAAGTTCCGGAGAGAACCAGACAGCCGCAGAGACCATATCCGGGAAAACAGCAGCCGAATCGAAACCGCAGGGTGCAGGCCCAGCCGGCACCGGTACCAAAGCAGAAACATCAGTTAAGTAAAGAAGCACAGAAGAACAGACAGAAAGCAGCAGCAATGAACTGGGGATTTGTAGCATTTCTGGCTGTTATGTGTGTAGCTATATTGTTTTGCTCTGTGAAGTATCTGCGGTATAAATCGGAGATCACAGCGAAAATGAGTACAGTCGCATCCCTTGAGGAAGAGCTGGCAAGCTTAAAAGAAGATAATGATGCATATTACAGTCAGGTCACATCTAATGTGGATCTGAATCAGATCAAGCAGACTGCACTGGGAAGACTGGGAATGAAATATCCATCAGATGATCAGACAGTAACCTATTCTACATCCGGCAACAGCTATGTGAGACAGTATCAGGATATACCAGATTCAAAGTAGGTGATTAATTGAGTAATACACGAAAAAGAGGCCGCAGAAAACCTCAGAGAAAAATAAATCAAAAGATGAAAGAGAAGCTGGTAATACTATTTGGACTAGTATTACTGGCTTTAGTAGTATTAATACTAAGAATTACATTTATTAATGCTACTGATGGAAGAAAATATAAGAAACAGGTATTAAGCCAGGCTCAGCAGAAATATGAAAGTCAGGTACTGCCGGCAAAAAGAGGCGATATTTATGATAAAAACGGAAATATCCTGGCCACCAGCAATAAAGTTTATAATGTGATCCTGGATTGTAAAACAGTAAATTCCGATGAGGATTACGTAGAGCCGACGATTCGGGCGTTAAACGAAGTGTTGGGAATTGACGAAGAAACGGTGCGCTCTCTTCTGTCAGATTCAAGAACGAGCAAGAGCCAGTATCAGATTCTGATGAAACAGTTATCTATGGATAAGAAGAAAGAATTTGAGGCATATAAGGCTGAAGATGAGGATTCGGGACTCACAGCTGCACAGGCAAAAGAGAGAGCTGACATCAAAGGTATCTGGTTTGAGGAAGATTACCTGAGAAGTTATCCGTTTAATGAAACTGCCTGTGATACGGTTGGGTTTGCACTGGACAGAGATGTTGCAGATATCGGATTGGAAGGATATTATAACAGCACGCTGACAGGTGTGGATGGAAGACAGTATGGATATATCAATAATGATTCAGACGTAGAACAGACAATCATTCCTGCTGTAAATGGTAAGAGTATTCAGACAAGCATTGATATCGGGGCACAGCAGATCGTTGAGAAGTATGTCAATGGATTTAAAGAAGCAATGGGAGCCGAGAATATCGGTGTTATTGTCGAGAATCCTTCCACTGGTGAGATTATTGCCATGGATGGCGGTGACCGTTATGATCTGAATAATCCGCGAGATTTATCTAATGTATATACTGAAGATGAAATTAAAGCTATGAATGATGAGGAAACGGTTGAGGCTTTAAATGGTATGTGGAGCAACTTCTGTGTGACAGATGCCTATGAACCGGGATCTGTAGTAAAACCGATCGTTATGGCTTCTGCACTGGAAAAAGGTGCAATTCAGGAGACAGATACATTCGTGTGTGATGGTTCTCAGATTTTCGGAGATACCATGATTAAATGTGCGGTTTATCCAAGTGCACATGGTACGGAAACACTGGGTGAAGTAATCGCCAACTCCTGTAATGATGCGATGATGCAGATTGGTGCCAAGATGGGAGCTACCCAGTTTATCAAGGCGCAGAGTCTGTTTAACTTCGGAACGAGAACTGGGATCGACCTTCCAAATGAAGGCGCCGGCATTATCCATACGAAAGATTCCATGGGAGAGACAGAGCTTGCCTGCTCAGCTTTCGGCCAGGGATTTACCTGCACAATGATCCAGGAAGTAAATGCAATGAGTTCTGTTATCAATGGCGGATATTATTATCAGCCACATCTGGTAACAAAAATTCTGGACAGCAATGGCAGTACAGTAAAAACGATTACGCCAACACTTCTGAAACAGACGATTTCTTCAAGAATCTCAAGTGATATCAGAAGTTACATGGCATTAAGTGTACAGCAGGGTACCAGCCGCCATTCTAAAGTACAGGGTTACAGTTCAGGTGGTAAAACAGGTACAGCCGAGAAATATCCTCGAGGAAATGGCAAATATCTGGTTTCTTTTATTGGATTTGCACCTGTCGATGATCCGGCAGTTGTAATCTATGTAGTAGTCGATGAGCCGAATGTTGATGATCAGGCAAACAGTACTTATCCACAGTATATTGCACAGGGAATTCTTTCTGAACTCCTGCCTTATCTGAATGTAACACCGGATGAATCAGAAGATGGAACAGTACCGGAGACAGAGTTATGGGAAGGCTTTAAAGGACACTTAAAGAGTGTTTCAGGCGGCGCACTGAACAGTGACGGAAACCTGGAAGACGCAGATGGAAATCTTATTGACTGGGATGGAAACCGAATTGATGAAAATGGATATCTGTTAGATGCTAACGGAGATCATATTTTAGATGATAATGGAAATTATAAGATGTCCACAAATCTGGTTTCTGCTGCAGGAAGTACAGATACAGACTCCTCCGGAGATGCAGTTTCCAATCCGGATGCACCTGCACCGCTGGAAGATGATGAGGCGGAGACAACACAGGATAATAATGCAGAGAGTGATGGCATCACAAACGAAGAAGCCGGACTGGAATAAGGAATTATTTATGACGGTTTATGGCTGTTGTCTGGAACTATAGCAATTTCATAAAATAACATACCCCCGCAGAGTAATGTCATATATTAATGTGACGATCTCTGCGGGACTTTTTTATGAAAAAAAATATGACGTTTCATAAGAAAAAGATATGGGTGGTATTTGTATGCTGCATTCTGATGATGTCAGGCCTGATTGGCAGACTTGTATACCTTATGTGTTTCAGATCAGATCACTATTATGAGAAAGCGAAAGATCTTCATGAGAGAGAACGTGACATCAAGGCTGCCAGAGGTAAGATTTTGGATGCAAAAGGAAACGTGCTGGCATCAAACAGGACAGTCTGTACGATTTCTGTGATCCACAGTCAGATCAAAGAGCCGGAAAAGGTGATTGCTTTATTGACTCAGAAACTGAAAATGGATGAAGCGACAGTACGTAAACGGGTAGAAAAAGTTTCTTCCATAGAAAGAGTAAAAACAAATGTAGAGAAAAGTGTGGGGGACGAAATAAGGGAGAGTAATCTGGCAGGTGTGAAGGTTGACGAGGATTATAAACGCTATTATCCATACGGAAGTCTGGCTTCAAAGGTAATCGGTTTTACAGGAGGGGATAACCAGGGAATTATCGGTCTTGAAGTAAAATATGAGGACATATTAAAGGGAGAACCCGGAAAAATCCTGACGACAACAGATGCCAGAGGAGTGGAAATTGATAAACTTGGGGAGACAAGGCAGGACCCGGAAGAGGGAAAAAGCCTGATACTCAGCCTCGATGCGAATATCCAGGAATATGCGCAACAGGCTGCTTTGAAGGTGATGGAAGAGAAGCAGGCAGAGCGTGTATCCATTCTGCTTATGAATCCGCAGAATGGAGAAATCTACGCGTGCGTGAATGTGCCGGAATTTGACCTGAATGATCCGTTTACATTGAATGAAGATTTGCAGGCAAAGTTAGATATGCGGGAAGAACAGACAATAGAAAAAGAAACTGAACAGACAGCAGCACAGATGGCGGCAAAGACAAAGTCGAAAAGAAAACAGGAGTTGTTAAATCAAATGTGGAGAAATCCCTGCATGAATGATACCTATGAACCAGGTTCCACATTCAAAATTATTACGATGTCTGCAGGACTGGAAGCGGGAGTTGTAACGCCGAATGACCGTTTCTATTGTCCGGGATATAAGTTGGTAGAAGACAGACGAATTCATTGTGCAAAAAGAATTTCGTGGAGGGAGCGCAGAACTCCTGTAATCCGGTGTTTATTGAAGTAGGGCTGAGGCTGGGAGTTGATCGTTACTATAAATATTTCAGACAGTTTGGCCTTCTGGACAAAACGGGGATAGATCTGCCCGGAGAGGCAGGTACGATTATGCATCAGAAGAAAAATATGGGAGAAGTAGAACTGGCAACCGTCTCTTTCGGACAGTCATTTCAGATCACGCCGGTCCAGCTTGCGACAACGGTAAGTTCTCTGATCAATGGCGGCAGGCGCATAACTCCACATTTCGGGGTGGCAGTTTTAAATCCGGATGGCACAGAAGGAAAGAAGCTGGAATTTCCCGTAAAAGAGGGGATTGTTTCTGAGGAAACTTCGAAAAAAGTAAGGGAAATCCTGGAGACAGTAGTGTCGCAGGGCTCCGGAAAGAACGCAAAGATAGAAGGCTATTCTATTGGCGGAAAAACAGCTACATCACAGACACTTCCGAGAAGTGCAAATCGTTATATTTCATCATTCCTTGGATTTGCACCGGCAGAGAACCCACAGGTGCTGGGATTATGCATCATTCATAATCCGCAGGGAATTTACTATGGAGGAACGATTGCAGCGCCGGTGATCAGGAGTATCTTTGAAAATATCCTGCCATATCTGGGAATTGAAAAAGATATCAGCCAGATTGAAACAAAAAACCCAGAATAAACGGTTATTACCGGGCACGGAGTAAACAGTAATAAACCTGTGTTACCGGGTAAATGAAAATCCTGCCTCCAGGGTTGATAAATAAATAAAAAAGCCTTATACTAAAAGAAATCTGAAAGAGCACAAAACACTTTCAGAAAAAAATGAAAAAACGAAAGAATGAATGAGGTGTGAGATGGAATTTCAAGTTGTAATCCCTGTGCTGATTTCTTTTGCAATCAGCGTTGTATTAGGCCCGATCATCATTCCGTTTCTCAGGAAACTGAAGATGGGACAGACAGAAAGAACAGAGGGCGTACAGTCCCATTTAAAGAAAGCCGGAACACCGACAATGGGTGGTGTGATCTTTCTGATCGCAACTGCAGTGACGGCGTTATTTTATGTCGGTGACTATCCGAAGATCATCCCGGTACTGTTTCTGACACTTGGATTTGGAATCATCGGTTTTCTGGATGATTACCTGAAAGTAGTACTGAAACGATCAGACGGACTGCTTCCATGGCAGAAATTTTCTCTTCAGGTAGTTCTGACTGCGATTTTTGTATTCTATATCGTTAAGTATACAGATATTTCTCTGACAATGAGAATTCCGTTCTGGAGCGGACATTTCCTGAACCTTGGATGGCTGGCAATTCCGGTGCTGTTCTTTGCGGTAATCGGTACTGTAAATGGTGTAAACTTTACAGATGGTCTGGATGGCCTTGCTTCCAGTGTAACTTTGATCGTAGCAGTATTCTTTTCTGTTGTTTCTATCGGAATGAAATCCGGAATTGAACCGATCACATGCGCAGTTGTGGGAAGCCTGATGGGATTTTTACTGTTTAATGTATATCCGGCGAAGGTGTTCATGGGAGATACAGGTTCTCTGGCACTTGGAGGATTTGTTGCAGGTACTGCTTATGTAATGCAGATGCCACTGTTTATCCTGATCGTTGGACTGATCTACCTGGTTGAGGTACTTTCTGTTATCATTCAGGTTACTTACTTCAAAGCAACACATGGAAAGCGTATCTTCAAAATGGCTCCGATCCATCATCATTTTGAGTTATGTGGATGGTCTGAGACACGTGTGGTTGCAGTGTTCTCAGTTATTACAGCAGTTATGTGCATGATCGCACTGCTGGCACTGTAAAAGTAATGTAACTGTGGAAGTACTGAACAGTTACAGATTAATGTAACAGCAACCCGAAAAATCAGCATTGTGCTGATGATAAGGAGGAAAAATTATTATGAAATTACAGGGAAAAAAGGTTCTGGTATTCGGTTCCGGTAAAAGCGGAATCGGAGCATCTGACCTTCTTGCAAAAGTAGGAGCGTCTCCGATCATTTATGACGGAAATGCAGAGATTGATAAAGAGGCAGTCGTACATAAAACAGATGGAACATATCCGGTTACTGTATATGCGGGAGAACTTCCGAAAGAAGTACAGGAGAGCCTTGAACTGGTAGTTTTAAGCCCCGGAGTACCGACAGATCTGCCAATCGTAAAGAGTTTCTATGAGCAGGGACTTCCGGTGTGGGGAGAAGTAGAGCTGGCATACAGAGTCGGAGACGGAGAAGTACTTGCAATCACAGGTACAAACGGTAAGACAACAACTACAGCACTCCTTGGAAAAATTATGCAGGATGCACGTGAGTCTGTATTTGTAGTAGGAAATATCGGAACTCCATATACTTCCAAAGCACTGGAAATGAAACCGAATTCTGTAACTGTGGCAGAAATCAGCAGTTTCCAGCTTGAAACAATCGATGAATTTGCTCCAAAGGTATCCGCGATCCTGAATATTACAGAAGATCATCTGAACCGTCATCATACAATGGAAGAGTATATCCGTGTAAAAGAGCAGATTACTCAGAATCAGGGGACAGAGGATGTCTGTGTGCTGAATTATGAGGATGAGGTTCTTCGTAAATTTGGTGAGAATCTGACTCCGAGAGTCGTATATTTCTCCAGTGAACGTAAGCTGGATGAAGGTATCTATCTGGATGGAAACAAGATTATCCTCAAAGATGGAGCAAAAGAAATCGAAGTAGTTAAGACAGAAGATCTGAAACTTCTTGGCAAACATAACTTTGAGAATGTAATGGCTGCTGTTGCAATGGCTTATTACGATGGTGTTTCTATGGACAGTATCCGCAAGAGTATCTGCGAGTTTACAGCTGTTGCTCACAGAATCGAATATGTGACAGAGAAGAATGGCGTTGTATATTACAATGATTCCAAGGGAACAAACCCGGATGCGGCAATCAAGGGAATTCAGGCGATGAACCGTCCGACACTTCTGATCGGCGGCGGATATGATAAACAGTCAAGCTATGATGAGTGGATCGAAGCTTTTGACGGAAAAGTACGCTATCTGGTTCTGATCGGTCAGACAAAAGAGAAGATTAAAGCGGCTGCCGAGAAACATGGCTTCCATGATATTATTCTTTGCGAGGATCTGAAAGAGGCAGTCAAGGTATGCGCCGAGAAAGCACAGCCGGGAGATGCAGTGTTACTTTCTCCTGCATGCGCAAGCTGGGGACAGTTTGACAATTATGAGCAGCGCGGAGATATGTTTAAGGAATATGTGAGAAATCTGTAGAATATCTATAAGTAAAGAATCTATGGTCATCTGCCGGCAGATATGGGAAATCGGATTATTCCAAAAGCTGAATGGCAGGAAGACTATGGAAGATAGATGGAGAATCAGATGACTCCTGAAAAAGTGGCAGTTTTTTCAAAAAAAGACAGAACAATGCTGGTGCTGGTAGTACTGCTTGCGGCCTTTGGTCTTGCGGTACTGTTCAGTGCAAGTGAATATAATGGCAGAGTACGTTTCGGCGACTCTGCCTGTTATTTTAAGAAACAATTATTTGCAACGGCATTAGGACTGTGTGCTATGTATGCAGTTTCTAATATGGATTACCATTTTTTTCTCAGGATTGCGCCGGCAGCATATCTGCTTTCCATGATTTTGTCTACGGCAGTACTTCTGGTCGGGCAGGAAATCAATGGCTCAAAGAGATGGCTGAACCTGGGCCCATTGTCTTTTCAGCCGTCTGAGTTTGCAAAGGTGGCGGTAATCCTGTTTCTTGCATGGCAGATCGACAGATCGAAAAAAAGAACGGAAGGCTTCTGGTTTATGTGCAGGACGATGCTTAGTCTGCTTCCAATCGTTGGCCTGGTCGGCTCAAATAATCTGAGTACTGCCATTATCATACTGGGAATAGGCGTTATTCTGATTTTTGCATCAAATCCAAAATATATGCAGTTTATCGGGCTTGGCAGTGCAGGAATCGGATTTGTTACTATCTTTCTGGCGGCAGAGAGCTATCGTCTGGAACGTCTGGCAATCTGGAAAAATCCTGAGAAATATGAGAAAGGATTCCAGACGATTCAGGGACTGTATGCGATCGGAAGCGGCGGGATTTTTGGCAGGGGATTTGGAAACAGTATTCAGAAGCTGGGCTTTGTTCCGGAAGCGCAGAATGATATGATCTTTTCGATCATATGTGAAGAGATGGGAGTTGCAGGAGCTTCCTTTCTTATTCTTCTGTTTGGAATTCTGCTCTGGCGTCTGGGTGTAACTGCCATGTGCGCAAAAGATCTGGCGGGTGCGCTCATCTGTGGAGGTATCATGGGACATCTGGCGATTCAGGTCATTCTGAACATTGCCGTTGTCACCAACACAATTCCCAACACCGGAATCACACTTCCCTTCATCAGTTACGGTGGCACTTCCATCGTCTTTCTCCTCGGAGAAATGGGTATCGCCCTGAATATAAGCCATTCTCAGAGGTTGAGATAAGTGAAATTTTTGCTGCCTTACAGATAGAAAAATGTTGGATGATAGGTGTAGTTTAGCCAGAAAATCAAGGGGCAGCCTGGTAAGGGTAGCAGTGATATTACAGAAAACGTGCAACTGTAACATATAATAAGAAAGAACATACACTATAAGGTAAGAGGCCCTTTAGGAGTGAAATGGTTGGATGAGATCCATGTGATGGGCAAATGTTCTCTTAGCGGAGAAATTTTCATACAGGGCTCTAAAAATGCAGCACTTCCGCTGTTCCGGGCATGGGTCATGGACAGAGGGCGAAGCGTCTTGAAAGGCTGTCCCAGGATTTCGGATGTCTTTTGCATGGAAGAGGTTCTGAAAAGTCTTGGAGCAGTAACCTGGTGGGAAGACCACGATCTTTATCTGGATTGTTCTGATGCGGATGGAACAGAGATTCCGGAGACGTACACACGAAGAATGCGTTCTTCAATTATTCTGTTAGGACCGGTTCTTTCCAGGAATAAAAAGTGTCGGATAGGCTATCCTGGCGGCTGTATCATCGGAAAAAGGCCTATAGATCTTCATCTTATGGCGCTCGGGACGCTTGGCGCAGATATAAGTGAGCAAACGTTTTATCTGGATGCAGAATGTAGCAGATTTCAGGGAAAAGATATATATTTTACAAAATCGAGTGTAGGAGCAACGCAGCAGGCAATTCTGGCGGCAGTGATGGCCCAGGGTGTGACAAAGCTGCATAATTGCGCGAAAGAACCGGAAGTTTTCTGGCTTTGCAGATATTTAAGATCAATGGGAGCGTTGATCAAAGGCGAGGAAACAAAGGAAATTATGATTACCGGGATCAGGGAACTGGGGCCGGGAAACTATACCATACCGCCTGACAGAATCGTGGCAGGGACGTATCTGTGTGCGGCAGCTGCGACAAGAAGCGAGATTACTCTTAGGAATGTTCCGGAGCAGGAATTACAGGCATTCCTGGAAGTATATCAGAAAATAGGTGGACAATATCAAGCGAATGGTGGTACACTAGAGGTCAATGGAAAGAGGGCAGTTCAGCCAATCGCACTTGTGGAGACGAAAAACTATCCGGGTTTTCCGACAGACCTTCAGGCTCCTTTAATGGCAGTACTGACAGGGGCACAGGGGCGAAGTTCGATCAGAGAGAATATTTTTGATCAGAGATTTGGCAGCGCTTTTCAGATGAATAAAATGGGTGCTGATATTAAGATAGATGGTAATCAGGCTGTGATTTGCGGCGGCAGACCTCTTACGGGAACACAGGTACAGGCCGGAGATTTAAGAGGCGGGGCTGCATTGATCATTGCGGCGCTTATGGCCGAGGGAGAAACATGTATCACAGAAGCTGAGCTTATCAACAGAGGATATGAGCACATTTGTGAAGATTTACAGGCTTTGGGCTGCAGGATATGGCAGGCTGGCAGCAGAGGATTTGAAGAGTTATGAGAAAAAGTAATTATGGAAAAAGACCTCCTATGAGTAAGAAAACAAAGAAGATAATGGCAGGAGTGATAGGAGTTGGTATTCTTGCTGCTTTGATCGTTTTCTTTTCTTATTATAAGGTAGATTCTGTAGAAGTAAGAGGAACAGATCATTATACAGATGAAGAAGTAAAGAGTATGGTGCTTCGGGGACCGCTGGCTTCGAACTCGGTCCTTGCACCGTTGGTTTACAGCACAACAAATACGGATGATATTGCATACGTGGATGGATTTAAGGTTACGCAGTTAAATCGTAATACGATTTGCATCAGTGTCAAAGAGAAGAAAACAGTAGGATGTATCCGATACCTTGACAGTTATGTTTATTTTGACAGAAACGGGATTTTCGTAGAGGGCTCTCAGAACAGAGATGTGACAGTTCCGTATTTTGACGGAATTCAGGTGAATAGTATCGTGATGGATGAGAAGCTGGATATCAAGGGCGATACGGTATTGAATACAGCGGTAGCTTTGTCCACGATTTTTCAGAAGAATGATATGATTCCTGATCACATTCAGTTTGATAACAGCTATTCTATCAGTCTGATCTATGGTGACATTACGGTGAATCTCGGAAAGGACGAAGACCTGGAAGAGAAGATGAACCGTGTGATCGCGATTCTTCCTAAAATTCAGGGCAAAAAGGGTATTCTTCATATGGAAAGTGTGTCTACGGATTCTAATACTTTTGAGGAAGAAAAGGAAGAAACAGAGATTACAGCTGAGAACTGGAATGGCGGTTATGATGAAGATGGCAATTATACCGGAGATGGCGAGTATGATGAGGACGGCAACTATGTAGGCCCTAAGCCGAAAACTGCTCTTGATGAGGCTATTGAGAACTGGAATGGTGGTTATGACGAAGAAGGAGATTACACCGGAGCAGGTGAATATGACGAATCCGGTAATTATGTAGGACCGAAACCTACACAGGAATCTCTGGATGCAGCGGCTGCTGAGTCAGGAGATAGTTCTGAAGAGGGAGATGGCAGTTCCTCAGATGGTCAGAGTTCTGACAGTTCCGGAGATGGAAGCAGTGATTACTCAGCGGATGAAAATGGCAGTTATGATAGTAGTTATGACAGCAGCTATGATACGGAAAGCTCAGACGGCTATGATGAATATGGAAATTATACAGGTGATGATACTTCATATTAAAATGCCGGATGAAACCGGAAAAAGGGAAAAAACAGCCATATACAGAGGCTGGACAGGTTTTCATTGCCGAAAAAGAGTGAAAAAAGTATAAAAAAACAAAATTAGTGGTTGATTAATTTTCAAAAAAAATATATGATATATCTATATGTAACTTTGATATAAATCACTGAAAAAGGATATCAGATATAAATAAAGGAGGAAGTACGTTGTTAGAGATCATGTCAAACGAGGCTGAATCATCTGCTAAGATCATAGTGATCGGTGTAGGTGGAGCCGGTAATAATGCAGTAAACAGGATGGTGGAAGAGGCCATCGGCGGAGTAGAGTTTGTAGGTGTTAATACTGATAAGCAGGCTTTAACTCTGTGCAAAGCTCCAACTGTACTTCAGATTGGCGAGAAAATTACCAAAGGTCTTGGCGCAGGAGCGCAGCCGGAGGTTGGACAGAAGGCAGCAGAGGAGAGCATTGAGGAAGTAAAACAGTTAATGGAAGGTGCGGATATGGTATTCGTTACCTGTGGTATGGGAGGCGGAACCGGAACAGGTGCTGCACCTGTTATCGCAGCAGCAGCGAAAGAGATGGGTATCCTGACAGTTGGCGTTGTCACAAAGCCTTTCCGTTTCGAAGCAAGAACTCGTATGAACAATGCACTTGCAGGCATTGAGAATCTGAAGAAAGCAGTGGATACATTAATCGTTATCCCGAATGATAAATTATTAGAGGTTGTAGACCGCAGAACAACTATGCCGGAAGCACTGAAGAAGGCAGACGAAGTTCTTCAGCAGGCAGTACAGGGTATCACAGACCTGATCAATCTGCCGGCACTGATCAACCTTGACTTCGCAGATGTTCAGACTGTTATGACTGATAAGGGAATCGCTCATATCGGTATCGGTGAAGCAAGAGGAGATGACAAGGCTATGGAAGCTGTTCAGCAGGCTGTATCTTCTCCACTTCTTGAGACAACGATCAAGGGTGCTACACACGTTATCATCAACATTTCCGGAGATATTTCTCTTATGGATGCAAACGATGCTGCAAGCTATGTACAGGAGCTTACAGGTGAGGAAGCAAATATCATCTTTGGTGCTATGTATGATGATACAGTTGCAGATTATTGCAGAATCACAGTAATCGCAACAGGCCTGAACGATGAGAACCTTCAGCAGACCCCTTTCGGAAAAAGAAGCACGGCTTCTTCCTTTGGTGCAAGAAGACCTTCTTCCACAACAGGAACAGCAACAGCCGGAACAACAACTACAACCGGAAGCAGTATGAACATGCCTAGCTTCAGTCTTCCGACTATGAATGCCACACCGTTCGGAGCAACTAAGACTCCGTCCAGCACTGTTCAGAAAAAAGACATCCAGATTCCGGATTTCTTAAGAAATAGATAATTAACAGATGATTATGTGAAAATAACAAAAGGCATGTCCAATGTGGACATGCCTTTCATATTATCTTTTATGCACCACAATGACACTGGAAGGTATCACATTTCGTGTCGCAGGAAGCTTTGGCATTGGAGCCGTCTACCTGAATAGAGGAAGCGGTACATTTGCAGTCATCGTTATAGGTACAGTTGTGAGCTTTGCAGTCAATCTGGATTTTTTCACATCCGCAGCTGTTTGTAAAGCTGTTTGCCATGGAGCTGCCGCTGCGTTCCTGGAAACTTCCACAGCTTGTCTCGTTTGCGTTTGTGGCATTTTCACCTGTTACATCAATCTTGCCTTTTGAGCAGAGCTGGTCTTTGTTGTAGACACATTTGATTGCTGAACATTTAAGAATTGTCATGGTTTAAAGTCCTCCTTTAATATAGAAATAAAAAACCGAAAAGCTTTTATATTACTGAACAGAAGCGGACAGTAATATGCTTTCAGGAATTAGAATCTCCCGGATTGAAAAAAATATTCGGAATAAAAAAATAAAAAAGTACTTGACGACACAGAAGAAACATGGTATCTTATAGAAGTACGTAAGAAAACAAAGCAGAGTTCACTCTCACCTCAGCGCATTTAAGTCAGCGGCTTGGGTTTACATTGCACAGCATTTATGATATTTAGAATTTTATAAAGACACAGAGTTTATTCTGATTGTGTCGGGAATCTGGATATCAGCAGGTGTGATAACTGGGTGTGGATTTTGTCCACGCTTTTTTTATGTAAATATGAGGGCGACGAGAAGTCATTAGAATCTATCTAACAGGTATGGAGGTGCACTACAATTAGCAATTTAATGATTAACGAACAGATCAGAGACAAAGAGGTACGCTTAATCGGTTCGGACGGAGAACAGCTTGGAATCATGTCCGCGAAAGAAGCAATGTTCAAAGCTCAGGAGGCAGGGCTTGACCTGGTAAAAATTGCCCCGCAGGCGAAACCACCGGTATGTAAGATTATCGATTATGGTAAATATCGTTACGAGCTTGCAAGAAAAGAAAAAGAAGCCAAGAAGAAGCAGAAGACCATCGATGTCAAAGAAGTGCGACTTTCTCCAAACATTGATACCAATGACCTGAATACGAAAGTCAACGCCGCCAGAAAGTTCCTCTCCAAGGGTGACAGAGTAAAGGTAACCTTACGTTTCCGTGGTAGAGAGATGGCACATATGGCAAGTAGCAAACATGTACTCGATGATTTTGCAGAACAGCTTGCAGACGTGGCAACAGTGGAGAAGGCACCGAAGGTTGAAGGCAGAAGCATGACCATGTTTTTAACGGAAAAGCGTTAAATATAATAGAGATACAGTTTAAGGAGGAAATTACAATGCCAAAAATTAAAACTTGTAGAGCAGCAGCAAAACGTTTCAAAAAAACAGGTACAGGAAAGTTAGTAAGAAATAAAGCTTATAAGAGCCATATCTTAACAAAGAAATCTCAGAAGAGAAAAAGAAATCTGAGAAAATCTACTGTTGTTGATTCTACTAATGTTAAGAGCATGAAGAAAGCATTACCATATTTATAAAATGCGGTTAAACTAAGTATTTATCGAGATAGACGAACAGGAGGAAATTTAAGAAATGGCAAGAATTAAAGGCGGATTAAACGCAAAGAAGAAACATAATCGTACATTAAAACTGGCAAAAGGTTACAGAGGAGCCCGTTCCAAACAGTATAGAGTTGCTAAACAGTCTGTAATGAGAGCACTTGCTAGCTCCTATGCAGGAAGAAAGCAGAAAAAACGTCAGTTCAGACAGCTCTGGATCGCACGTATCAACGCTGCAGCAAGAATGAACGGATTATCCTACAGCAAATTGATGCACGGACTTAAAGTTGCAAACATCGACATCAACAGAAAGATGCTTGCTGAACTTGCAGTAAACGATGCAGAAGGATTTGCAGCACTTGCTGAGATCGCTAAAAAAGCAATCGCTTAATTATATTTGATAAGCTGAATCAGAAACCAGAAGAGGTACACATAGGAAGCTTAAGGCTTTCATGTGTACCTTTTTATTTATGGTTATAGGAAATTACTTCGTAATGTTCCTATAACATAAAAAAGCCCTCCGGGCAGGATTCTTTCTTGTGCTTCCGGAAAACCAGATCATACCATCTGGGTAAGTACGGTTACAGTAATAAAAAAATTGACAAAATGACTAAAAAGAGTAAAAATGCACAAAAAATGAATGCGCAATACGGTCAAGTGTCCATGCAAGACGGAACAAATCTTAAATTTTAATAAAATATCACTTGCATGGTAAAATGTATAGTGTTATAATTTAAAACATCAACATAATAAAGCGTCAGTGAAAGCCAAGGCCGGCTGGGAACCCAGTTGGCTTTTGTTACATTTTCAGTTCCTGTACATAATGATCGATCTTGCGGAAATAAAGTGGGGCGGATTGTAACAGAGGTGTAAGAGGGATAAATGGGCTGGCCAAAAATAAGGAGGATTTTATTATGAAAAACCTGAAAAAAATTCTTAGTGTTACTGCGGCAGCAGCAATGGTAATGACAACAGTTGCACCTGTATCTGTATTTGCTGATGATGCTACATTTAAGATTGGTGGAATCGGACCTGTAACCGGAGCAGCAGCAATCTACGGACAGGCTGTAAAGAATGCAACAGAACTTGCTATCAACGAAGTAAACGAAGACGGCGGTATCAATGGATATCAGGTAGAGTTCAAATTCGAAGATGATGAGAACGATGCAGAGAAATCCCTGAACGCTTACAATGCATTAAAAGACTGGGGAATGAACATTCTGGTTGGTACAGTTACTTCCACACCTTGTGTAGCTGTAGCAAATGAAACAGCAGCAGACAATATGTTCCAGCTCACCCCATCCGGATCTGCAACAGAGTGTGTTGCTAACCCGAACGTATTCCGTGTATGCTTCTCTGACCCGAACCAGGGTACTGCAGCGGCTCAGTACATTGGAGAGCATAAACTTGCTACAAAAGTAGCTATTATCTATGACAGCTCTGATGTATATTCATCAGGTATCACACAGAACTTCACAGCAGAAGCAGCTAATCAGGGTATTGAGATCGTTTCCTCTGAAGCATTCACTGCTGATAACAATAAAGACTTCTCCGTACAGCTTCAGAAAGCAAAAGACGGCGGTGCTGAATTAGTATTCCTTCCAATTTATTATACAGAAGCTTCCCTGATCCTTGCACAGGCAGACAGCATGGGATTTGAAACTAAATTCTTCGGATGCGATGGTATGGACGGTATCCTTGGGGTAGAAAACTTTGATACATCTCTTGCAGAAGGTCTGATGCTTCTTACACCATTTGCAGCAGATTCTACAGATGAGAAAACCCAGAACTTTGTAAAAGCATATAAAGATGCTTACAAAGACACACCAAACCAGTTCGCAGCAGATGCTTATGATGCAGTATACGCAATCAAAGCAGCAGCAGAAAAAGAAGATGTAAAAGCAGACATGGATGTTGCAGATATCTGTGCAGCACTTGAAAAAGGCATGACCGAGATCACACTGGAAGGTGTTACAGGTGACGAGATCACATGGACAGAAGACGGTGAGCCAAACAAAGCTCCGAAAGCTGTAGAGATCAAAGATGGTGCTTACGCAGCAATGGAGTAATGAAATCGGAATAACTGAAAAGATTTCATAAGAAATAAAATGCGATTGTTCCTAAAGTGGACAATGGTTTGTATGCCAACGGGGCTGTCTGAATTATCCAGACAGCCCTGTTGCCTAATACGTTATCACATTAATGCGTTAATGACAGATTTACTTTTGGCAAAATAAACAAGACAGATTTCGCTAAAGGCAAATCTGCCAGTTTTACACACAATAAAATTATTTAAATATAAGAAAGGAAAGACTTCTATGAGTAGTTTTATATCATATCTTATCAGTGGTATCAGCCTCGGAAGTGTATATGCGATCATCGCCCTTGGTTATACCATGGTATATGGAATCGCTAAAATGCTGAATTTTGCTCATGGAGATGTTATCATGGTCGGCTCTTATGTAGTTTATGTCGCAGTCAGCGGCATGGGATTAAATCCGATTTTAGCTATCCTGCTGTCCATTATCATCTGTACACTCATGGGCGTTGTGATCGAAGGCGTTGCGTATCGACCACTGCGTAATGCAGCTTCACCTCTGGCTGTTCTGATCACAGCCATCGGTGTCAGCTACCTGCTTCAGAATGTAGCCCTTCTAATCTGGGGAGCAGATACCAAATCATTCAGTAACGTGATCAGCCTTCCATCCCTGAAACTTGCAGGTGGTTCTATCGTGATTACAGGTGTAACCATCGTAACCATTATCGGCGGTATCCTGATCATGGCAGGTCTGATGCTTTTTATCAGCAAGACAAAAACAGGACAGGCAATGCTTGCCGTATCTGAGGATAAAGGTGCTGCCCAGTTGATGGGTATTAACGTAAACAAAACAATCTCCGTTACTTTTGCAATCGGTTCCGGACTTGCAGCCATCGCAGGTGTGCTTCTCTGTTCCGCATATCCGTCCCTGACACCATATACAGGTGCCATGCCTGGTATCAAGGCATTTGTTGCGGCAGTATTCGGCGGTATCGGATCTATTCCGGGTGCTTTTATCGGTGGTATTGTTCTGGGTATCCTGGAGATTTTTGGTAAAGCATATATCTCTTCACAGATGGCAGATGCCATTGTATTCGGTGTTCTGATCGTGGTTCTGGTTGTGAAACCTACCGGTATTCTTGGTAAGAACATTCAGGAGAAAGTGTGAGGTGGCAGACATGGAAAAGAAGAAATTAAACAAAACAACAAAAAGCAATCTCATTACATACGGAATGGTTCTTGCAGCATATCTGATCGTACAGGGACTGATTGCAGGGAATCTGCTTTCCAACCTGATGCAGGGTCTGCTGGTGCCCCTTTGTGTATATATTATTCTGGCACTTTCCCTGAACCTGACGGTTGGTATCCTGGGTGAGTTAAGTCTTGGCCATGCCGGATTTATGTGTATCGGTGCATTCACCAGTGCAGCATTTACAAAGGCAACTATGGACACATTTACAAATGCAGGGCTTCGTTTCTTCATTGCTCTGATCATCGGAGCTGTGTGTGCAGGTATCTTCGGATTCCTGATCGGTATTCCTGTGCTTCGTCTGAAAGGTGACTATCTTGCTATCGTAACACTGGCATTTGGTGAGATCATTAAGAATATCATCAATGTTCTTTATGTGGGAATCGACAGTAACGGAATTCATTTTTCCATGAAAGACCAGATGTCTCTGGGTATGGAACCTGACGGAAAGATGATCATCAGTGGCGCTATGGGTATCACAGGTACACCGAGACAGTCAACATTTACGATTGGTGTGGTTCTGATTCTGGTTACTTTATTTGTGGTTCTGAACCTGATCAATTCACGTGACGGACGTGCAATCATGGCAATCCGTGATAACCGTATCGCAGCAGAATCTATCGGTATTGATATTACAAAGTACAAACTGAAAGCATTTGCAATTTCTGCAGCGCTGGCCGGTATCGGTGGTGTGCTTTATGCTCATAACCTCGCAACTTTAACAGCACTTCCGAAGAATTTCGGATATAACATGTCTATTATGATACTGGTAAAAGTGCTGCATACTATCATGCGCAGATCGGGAGACATTATGATCTGCCCTGCATCAGTATGCAGAACAGCATCTATCCCGCTGTGGCGGCCGGAAGACTGCCGGCAGAGAAGATTACGGCAGATTTTCTCCATCCCAATGATCTTGGTCATGAATTCATGGCATCTGTGATCACGAATTTCCTGGAAAAGGTAATCCATGATAAAACGCAAGAGCCGCAGGAAATTTTTCCGGCTCCGCTGACAGAAAATGCCTATGAGCATTGCGTGAGACTACAATATTTTAATTCCACAC
>OGUQ01001418.1_pt1 | contig 19533 bp, 18 predicted proteins | sample 1574701 | NCBI WGS metagenome assembly OGUQ01 (sample SAMEA2582087, study PRJEB24529) | metagenome | biome: Human gut stool | place: China | collected 2011 | reverse complement strand
CTATGCCCCAACCGCAAGCAACAACTGCCACTCCGGCACAACCCCAGCCGGTGCAACAAGCTCCTGCAGCCCAGGCTACCCCTGCATCTCCGCAAGTCCAACAGCCTTTTGGTTCGCAAACAGCTCGCCCCACTCCTACTGCCGTATTAATGGCACAAGGAAAAGAGGAAAAGAAAATCCCTGTTATGAAGATGTCTGGTTTAGGAGTCTCAATCAAGCATCCACGGGGTGAAGAAGAAGAAAAAAAACAAGCTGCAGCATCAGCAGTACAGCAAAATGCACAGCCTGAAGAAGATTTTATCTTCAATGAAAAGGATGTCAACTACTATTGGCAGGAGTACGCCGGACGCTTGCCCCAAGAGCAAACCGCCCTTGCCAAGCGTATGCAGGTTATTCGCCTGACAATGCTGAATGCAACTACATTTGAGGCCGTAGTGGAAAATGATATTGCAGCCAAAGAATTCACAGACCTGATCCCTACCCTGCAAGGCTACTTACGCAAACGACTGAAAAACAGCAAAGCAACAATGACTGTCCGCGTCAGTGCCCCCACTGAAAAAGTGCGTGCATACAGCCGTGTGGAGAAATTCCAGTTGATGGCACAAAAGAATAATGCCTTAATGCAATTGAAAGAAGAATTCGGTTTAGAGCTTTATTGATGATTATAATTAAGTAATTGCAGTTTTTATCCAACAAATACTTTTGTTTTTTTAGTTTTATCATTACATTTGCGGATGAACTAACAAAAACATATCTTTTACTTTGAGAAAAATTGCGATAATATCAGCAGTAACAGGCTTTTTGCTCTTCTCTTTTGCAGCAGGAACACACGCCACCAGTACAGACAAAGAACGTCTGACTGCTTTGCAATCTCTCATAACCAAAGAGGTTCCTTATGATGCCAACATACCGATAGACAGCATTATATCATGGACCGATGAACTGGCTCCCACACTGAAATCTCCCAAAACAGAAGAAGCTTACTTCACTTTAGTTCTGTGGGAAGTGAATGCATATATCATGCGAGGAGACCTCAGTCTGGCAATAGACCGGGCACGATTAATGTACGAATATGCTAAAGATATAAAATCCAATTTCGGTATCGCTCTTTCCAACCAGGCTATTGGACAGGCTTATTCGGCCTCCAACATACAGGATAAAGCCTTGAACTCTTATATGGATGCACTGCGTTACCTGCCCGAAAACAACCCGCAAACCTACCGGTTATTGGTGAAAATCTCCACGCAACTACAACAAATGAATCGCCTGGAAGAGGCCATGGAATATGTAGAGAAGCTGAATCCGCTTCTTGAACAGAATCCGGAACATCCGCTTGCCATCCCCATACTTATAGAAAATGCAACTTATTACATCTCATCGGGAGATCAGGATACTGCACTCCAGTATCTGCACCAGGCAGACTCGATTTACAAAAACCATACTCATGAAATAGCCCATGAGTTTTCCATCAACTATTACACTGCTGCCTGTTATCGCGCATTGGCAGCCGATTACCACGATAAGGAAAAGGCTGATGAAGCATTGGCACTTTATAACCAACTTCTGGAAGTGGTATCCAATAATAAACGCTCGCTAGAGTACCGATGGATTTGTGCGGAAAAGATCTATTTATATAAACTGCTGGGGCGCTTTGATGAGGCTTGCCAGATTTATAAGGAACTATACAGTGTTACTGATACCCTTGCATCAAAAAGCTATATCCGGCAGATTAATGCCCTGAAAGCTACTTATCAGGTTGATGAGATAGAACTGGAAAACAAGGCACAGCAGAACAAGATGGTTGTTGTTCTTATCTTCATCGGATTAGGATTACTGACTTTCATCTCTATGCTTGCCATCTGGCTTAGAAGACAGAAGAAAGTAGTAGTAATGTCTACGGAAACTCTGGAACAATTGCGTCATAATGCTGAAAATGCAACACGTGCCAAGAGTATATTCTTATCAAATATGAGTCACGAGATACGAACTCCTCTCAATGCTCTGTCCGGCTTTTCTGCATTACTGACGGAAGAGGGCTTAGATGACTCTACCCGGAGACAATGTACCGACATCATCCAACAGAACTCCGAACTTCTGCTGAAATTGATTAATGATGTGATCGACTTGTCGAGTCTGGAATTTGGGAAAATGCAATTCAGCATAGCCGAACATGATGCTGTGGCAACTTGCCGGAATGTAACCGACACCGTAGGTAAAGTAAAACAAACTCAAGCAGAATTATTGTTTGAAACATCACTGGAAGAATTATACATTGAAACAGATGACTCTCGTCTGCAGCAAGTGCTGATAAATCTGCTGATCAATGCAACCAAATTTACCCCTGACGGTAGTATCACGCTAAAATTGGAAAAGCAATCGGAAAAGATGGCTTTGTTCTCTGTAACAGATACCGGTTGCGGTATTCCGAAAGAAAAACAGGCAAGCATATTCCAGCGTTTTGAAAAACTGGATGAAAATGCGCAAGGAAGTGGACTTGGCTTATCTATCTGTCAGTTAATTATTGAGCATATCGGTGGCAAAATATGGATTGACCCGGATTATACAGGAGGCTCCCGTTTCGTTTTCACACATCCAATACACCAGACACGCAATAACTCAAAGAAGGAGGATTAATCATGATGAAGCGGTGGATCATACTATGTCTGGCTTTTAGTTCCGGCTTATTATCAGCCAATGCTGGAAGTACTGTTGTAAAAGACAGCCTGTTGCGCATTTATGTCTCTGCTCCACACGATTCTACCCGGTTGGACGTGCTGCATGATATTGCCCGGTTGGACCAGCAGACACCGGTATTCCTTTATTATGAAAGCAAATTGTTGCAAGAAGCTACCGCGCAGAACAATCTGCGATATCAGAGTCTTGCCACCTACGAACATATCATCTACTTCTTCAACAAACTGGACTTGGTGCGCGTCACGCAATGGATGGGCAAAATGGAAAATCTGGCAGAGAAGCATAACTATTACAATGACTACTTCAAAGCCAAGAAGTTGCAGATAGAAATGTACACGATCAACCAGCAGATAGAATTTGCCATCTATGAAGCAAACATCATGTACGAGAAAGCTAAGAAGCTAAACGACCGAAATGGTATGCGGGAAGCATGTCTCTGTCTGATGACCAGTTACATAGCTACACTACGCTATGAAGAAGGAATACAAGCATTAGAGGAAGCTTTCCAACTGATGAGTCCGCAAGATAGTCCGATGGATAAGATCAGTTTACTGTCCAAAGCTATTCTGGTTTATTCGTTCCTGCACGAAAATGACAAGATGTTCTCTTCTCTGGAACAGATGCAAACAGCCATAAACGAACTGATAACTGCTAATCCTGCACTACAAAACGCATATTCCGCATTATACATGGGGATAGAAACCCAATATGCCCTTTACTATATCCGCACAAAGGATATGGAGAAAGCATGGGAACACTTGCAGAAAGTGGATGAGTATTATACTCCCAACACTTTCCTGCCTTATCAGATCTCCCGCTTGCAAGCCTATGCAGAATATCACCGTTCGCTAAATGATTACAAGAAATCCCTGGAATATCTGGATGATGCGATTCGCTTGGTAAAGCAAATGTCTTTCCCAGATGTTATCTTGTACACTGCCATGAAGGCAGATATATTGGTAGATATGGGACGGGCAAACGAATCTCTTGACATCTATAAAAAAGTGATGCGCGACAAGGACTCACTCTATAGAAATCTGTCGCACACACAAATGGAACAGATACAAAGTTTGTATGACATGGACAAACTTCTGCTGCAAAGAGAGCAATGGCGTGCTAAAATCCATATAATCTTTTTGGCTGTAATAGGAACAGCCCTACTGGCTCTTATTACTTTTGTAGTCAACATGTATCTCAGTCGGAAACGATTACAAAGAGATGCCAAAGAAGCCGCCCGGTTGAATCAGGTTGCAGAAGAAGCCAATGAGGTAAAAAGCCGCTTCCTTGCGAATATGAGTTATAACATCCGTATTCCGCTAAACAATGTCGTGGGATTTTCTCAACTGCTCTCTACGGATATGGGACTGGATGAAAAGGAAAAACAGGAGTATTCCGAAATTATCCAGACCAATTCTACCGAACTGATTCAGCTGGTAAACGATGTACTCGATCTCTCACGTCTGGAAGCCAAAATGATGAAGTTCCAGATACAGGAATGCGAGATACGGGAAATGTGCAGCGACCTGGTAGGAATGGCCCGGATAAATAGTGACGGACATATCCACGCCCAACTGGAAACGGATGTGGAAAGCCAGGTACTCAGAATGGATGCCAATCGCTTCAATCAGGCAGTGATAAATATGTTACTCTATCCTGTACCCAATGATACCGACCGCGAAGTAAAGATGAGACTGGAAAGGGATGAAAGAAATGAATTGCTGATCTTCCATATTATCAATAGTCCATTAGCGGATCCTGCATTTTCATCTCAGCAGGTCTCCATACGACTTAAGATTAATCAGTTGCTATTTGAGCACTTTGGTGGGAGTTTCATAATAAGCGAAGAAGAAGGTACCCCTATTACATTTACCATTTCCTATAAGGAATAGCATCTACTCAAAGTAGAAAGTGAGCACTATCATACGTGAAGTGATTTTATCAACAGATTGTGTAAACTTCAATAACGATCGATCTGTAAGGTCCTTACGTTCTTTCTTAATCAGATTTGCCAGACCGAAACAAAATTTCAGCTCGGGTATTAACTTGAAATAGGGTAAGTAAAAATCGCATCCTAACCCTACTTCCACATAACAATCGAAAGGCTTTACCAATAAAGCTCCCTGCTTCTTCACACTGAAGTCGTAAGTAGGAGCAATACCTGCCACCACATAGGGACGGTAGTTATTGAAACGCTCAGCAGCAAATTTTAAATCTATCGGAACCGAAAGGTAGGCAGACTTCATGGATTGGGAATACTCTTCACCGCTGGCTTGTTCGCGGAACACGACTTTCTTATCTCCAAAATGCAGTGTTGGAATAAAACGTAGGGAAAGGAAAGTATTCAGATACAGTTCGCCCAATACCCCCACCGTAAATCCGGGAGAATACTCAGGAACATCTGCAAACCAAGTCTGGCCATCTTCCGTCACATAGCCCGTATTCACCAATTTATAGTCTTGCACATGAATGCCTGCTAAAAAGCCATAGTGCCACTTTCGCTGGTCGATATACGGGCGATTTTGCACCTTCCGCTTCTGTGCCGAAGCACCGAAAGCAAGGAGTAAAGTAAGGATTATCAGACAAATGCGCTTCACAACCCTAAAACGATGAAAGTGACATTTTATTGCACATGTACTCCCATTTTCTCTTCTTTATTATTTAGACAAGGTACAAATTAAGGGAATTTAAACATGATTGGTAACAACTAATCAAGAAAACCGCTATTTTTGCCGAACTAATTAGTACTAATAATTTAAAATTTGAAGAAAATGGCTTACGTAATTAATGACAGTTGTGTTGCTTGTGGTACTTGTATTGACGAATGTCCGGTAGGAGCTATCTCTGAAGGTGATATCTACTCTATCGACCCTGAAACTTGCACAGATTGTGGTACCTGTGCTGATGTTTGTCCGTCTGAAGCAATTCACCCGGCAGAATAATAACAACACTCAAAGACAAAGAAAAGCCCGGTTCCATAACTGAAGCCGGGCTTTCTCATTTATATACTTTCTCTTATTTCAGTTCAGCCAATGCTGCCTTGATACGACGGATAGCTTCTACAATATTCTCATCACTGGTTGCATAGCTCATGCGGATACACTCAGGTGCACCGAATGAAGCACCACCCACACATGCCACGTGGGCAACCTCCAACAGATACATTGCCAAATCATCCGAGTCGCCAATCTTACGGTCACCAACAGACTTACCAAAGAAAGAATCACATTTCGGGAACAGATAGAAAGCACCCTGCGGTACATTCACTTCGAATCCCGGAACTTCCTTCGCCAACTTCACAATCAAATCACGACGACGCTCAAAAGCTTTACGCATTTCTTCTACCGGAGCCTGTGTTCCAGTGTAAGCAGCTTCAGCAGCCTTCTGAGATACAGAACAAGGACCTGAAGTATACTGACCTTGCAATTTGTTGCAAGCTTTTACAAGCCATTCCGGTCCGGCAATAAAACCAATACGCCAGCCTGTCATAGCATACGCCTTAGAAACACCATTCACGATTACCGTACGGTCTTTCATTTCGGGGAACTGGGCAATGCTCTGATGCTTGCCGATATAGTTGATATGCTCATAAATCTCATCAGCAATTACGATTACCTGAGGATGTTTTGCCAGTACGTCAGCCAAGCCTTTCAGTTCTTCCTGAGTATAAACCGAACCGGTCGGGTTAGAAGGAGAACAAAGAATCAGAGCCTTAGTCTTCGGAGTAATAGCAGCTTCCAACTGTGCAGGAGTAATCTTGAAATCCTGTTCGATACCGGCAGTAACAATAACCGGAGTACCTTCAGCCAGTTTCACCATTTCCGGATAACTTACCCAATATGGAGCAGGCACAATAACTTCATCACCCGGATTCACCAATACCAATACAGCATTGCAAACCGATTGCTTGGCACCGTTTGCACATGAGATTTGTGCGGCTGTATATTCCAGACCGTTTTCCTTTTTCAGTTTCTCCACGATTGCATTGCGCAAAGCCGGGTATCCCGGAACAGGAGAATAGCGAGAGAAGTTGTCGTCTATCGCTTTTTTCGCAGCCTCTTTGATGTGATCAGGAGTATTAAAGTCAGGCTCCCCCACACTCAGGTTAATTACGTCAACGCCTTGTGCTTTCAACTCAGCGCTCTTTTGCGACATAGCCAGCGTCGCCGACGGCGACAAACTGTTCAAACGATCTGATAATTGATTCATTTTTCTATCTATTTTATGGTTGTTGCATAAATTTGGCTACAAATTAAGCTATTTTCTTTGATATTAGAAAACAAAACAGCAAATTACTTATTAAAATGTAACGTGTGACCCATGCGTTCTTTCTTAGTACGCAGATAACGTTCATTGTATGGATTCGGAGTTGTCTCGATAGGAACAATCTCTATAATTTCCAGACCGTAAGCCTCCAACCCGACACGTTTCACCGGATTATTCGTCATCAGTCTCATTTTGTGTACTCCCAGTTCACGCAGAATCTGAGCACCTACACCATAGTCGCGTTCATCAGCCAAATGTCCCAGGCAAATATTGGCATCTACCGTATCCAGACCGTCTTCCTGCAATTTATAGGCTTTCATCTTTTCCATCAGACCGATACCACGACCTTCCTGGTTCAGATAAACAACCACTCCCTTACCGGCTTTATCAATCATTTCCATAGCTTTGTGCAGTTGCTCACCGCAATCACAACGCTTAGAGCCAAAGATATCTCCTGTAGCACAAGACGAGTGTACACGCACCAGAATCGGTTCATCCTGATCCCATGTACCTCTAAACAAAGCCACATGTTCCAAGCCATTGGATTTCTGACGGAACGGGATCAAACGGAAATGTCCATGTTCAGTGGGCATATCTACTTCTACGCCTTCTTCCACAATGGATTCTTGTTTCAGGCGATAGGCAATCATATCACGAATAGAAATCAGCTTCAGATTAAATTCATCAGCCATCTTTCTCAACTCAGGCAGACGCGCCATGCCACCGTCCTCAGTCATGATTTCCATGAGGGCACCTGCAGGATACAAACCTGCCATACGAGCCATGTCAATCGTAGCTTCCGTATGTCCGGCACGACGCAAAACACCTTTCTCCTGAGCATACAACGGATTGATATGTCCCGGACGTCCGAACGTTGCAGGTGTAGAAGCCGGGTCAGCCAATTCCCGTATGGTAGCCGCACGGTCAGCAGCAGAAACTCCGGTAGTACAGCCTTCCAGTTTATCGATAGTCACCGTGAAAGGAGTGCCCAGTACAGAAGTGATGTCACTTACCTGATGAGGTAAATCCAGCTCTTTACAACGGGATACAGTAATCGGTGCACAAAGTACTCCTCGCGCATGTTTCAGCATGAAGTTCACCTTTTCAGGGGTTATCTTTTCCGCAGCGATAATCAAGTCACCCTCATTTTCACGGTCTTCATCATCCACTACAATCACAAAATTACCGGCTTTGAAGTCTTCAATAGCCTCTTCTATTGTATCTAATTTCACTTTTTCCATTCTGTTTTCTCCTTTATTTATTTAGGTTATTTCAGATTAGTTTCTATTATCTTTTGAACATCTTCATTGGTTTTTATAATCCGCTCCATATCTTTATTCAACCGGATACGGAATGCCCAGATGCGGAAATAGAAAAACAATCCTACAGGTACCACCAAGCCGCAAACCATATTCAACCAATAATTACGGAAAGGGCGCAAATGAGCGTGAACAGAAATAATAGGATAATTATTCAACGCATTCAGCAAATGAACGGATTTGGTGTTGGACATTTCGTCTACCAATTTCTCCAAACGATCATTTATGTTTTCTATCTCCTCATCATTGGAATCTGTCATCCATAATTTAAAATAATTAGGAGCACGCTTCAAAGCTTTCCTCTCAGCGTATGCACGACAATCAGCAGACAATGCCTGCAAATCAGCTGGCAGATGGGTATAATCAGGATCATGTATAATTACTTCCTTACGGAACAGATGACGTACACTACAGATACCTACAATCTTCTTGAACCAGTTAATATAAGCATCGGCATTCAGTACCACAGAGTCATTATTAGACTTATAAGTAAGGAACGCGCCCAATGGAGCCAGGATAGCCGTACTTGTCCACATACCCATCCATACAATCCACTGACCGTCACGTGCCATTTTATAACCTGTATTATTAATAATATAATAGATAATAAAGATAAGCACGGACACCACAACCGGCATTCCCAAACCACCCTTACGGATAATTCCACCCAACGGGGCACCGATAAAAAAGAATATAAGACATGCCACCGAAAGCGTCAACTTCTCGTGCCAGGACGTCATGTGGCGTCGAAGGCTGGTATCTGTCTGCGTGATGTTAAAGCTCTTGAAACTCCAATCGCTTCCCGCACTTTCCGCACGACTCACTGCAGTAGAAATAATCTTCTGTTTCTGTGATAAGGTGGCTACATTGAAAAGACTGTCTACATTGTATTCTCCCAAATGCGCCTGCTCTATTTTCAAAGTATCTGCTTTTTTCAGGTCTGCAGTGATCTTATAGGTACCATTCATGGCTTCCTTGAAATAAGCACGTCCTACACTGTCATTCTGCACTGTCATAGAATCAATACCCGCTTGCAACATCGCCATATCCTTACTGTTGGACTGGCTACTCATGATACCGGCATCCACCATATTAAAATCGGAGTTGAACTCAATGATAGCATGTTTCTCCCGGAACGCTTCCCGACGGTAAGGTACATTCTTTTGATTCATATTCTGAGACTTCAGGTTCTCAAATTGCTCTCCATTATAAAGATGCAGATATAAGTGCTGCTTATCTGCCGTCATTTCCAGACGACCGGAATCGGATTTAATAATCTGAGCATTTTCGAAACCTTTCTCAAAATTATAGATCAATACATCATAAAGCATACCCGTCTTACGGTTCTTGTGCTTCACGTACAGGTTATATCCATCTATCTCATCATAAAACACTCCCTCTGGTATATCCAATTCCGGAGACTTCTGTTTCATGGAGATTAGTAATGTCCATAACTTAGTCTGTGCCTTTGGTCCTATTACATTTTGGAAATAAAAAGAAACGCCACATATGAAAATGATAAACACAATCAATGGGCGCATAATCTTAAGTAGCGAGATACCTGCCGCTTTCATAGCAAGTAGCTCAAAACGTTCTCCAAAATTACCGAAAGTGATAAGTGCTGCCAACAAGATAGCCAATGGCAACGAAGCTGGCACTAATGTCAGGGCAGAATAAAAGAAAAATTGTGCAAGGACACTCATTTCCAATCCTTTTCCCACCATCTCATCAACATACTTCCATAGGAACTGCATCATGAAGATGAAAAGGCAAATGAAGAAAGTGCCCATAAAGAGCGTACAGAAGCTCTTTAATATAAATATATCTAACTTTTTTATGCGCAGCATTTTACTCGTTTCATGCAATGAAGACACAAAATTAGCATAAAAAAGGGAGTGTGGAAAATTTTTATATCAAAGTTAACTAAAAACCGCACGTTCTCCGTAGAGTCTCTACCTGAGAGTCCCATAATTCACGTAAATCGTTCGCTTCATCCGCAGCAGTGAAGTCTGTTACTTCCAACACAAAATCATTGGTCAGTTCATTGTTTGTCATCTTTAATTCAAAGTATTCCCGTTCATATTCATCATCCAACCAACGGAAACGAATAAAAGAGAAAGCCCGCACAGCTATAATCTCTGCATCACGATGTTCTGTCTTTCCCCAGAAGAAAGTGACAACTTTATCGTCCGACTGCACCCTGTCTGCAAACCAGCCCTCCAAACCGGTGGGGGTACTTATCGCGGACCAAAGAATGCTTTTAGAAGTTGCATTCAAGAGGTATTCCCGATGAATTTTCTGTCTTTCCATAGTTCATATTTGCTTTTTATTGCGGTGCCAAGATAGAGACTTTTTTCTAATTACAAAAAAGAATACGACTTTTTTATTCGCATCCTACAAACCGCTGTTCTTCATTCTCTATATAAAACATCTATTTCGAATAATAAAGTATCTAAAGTTCATACCAATCAAAATTAACCATATCCTAATTTTCTAATTGCTAATGTATTTTTCAAGATCAAGATAAGCAAATTGATATTCATCGTCCAAATTCATAATAATTCGCTTATTCTCTTCATCGCAACATAAGCGATTAATTCTACGTCCAATATCTAATGTTTTCAAATAATCTCCTGCAATATTAAACACGTGAAGAATCTTCGCCCCATCATTATGATTCCAATCTTCTCCTGTGTATGAAACAACGATCTTATCACCACAGATAGCTGCATCTGCAAAATGCTCCTTTCCATCACCATTTTTATCCCAATTAGGACCATATACATTGCATTGTAGCTCTCCATTCAGATTGTACAAGCTTATCAAATCATATCGTCGGTTACACTCCACCAACGTATTATTTCGGGGTGAAACAGCAAAAGCCACCCGTTTCTTTTTATCTGCAGGATGAACATAATCTATCAGTTCCGCTTCTCCTGTTATCATATTCCATTTTCCACTGGTTTGTTTAAAAGAAGAAATGGAAGTCTCTACGAACGAACCATACGACAATGTATCATTAATATAATAATAGTCATCAGGAAAAGGCACATTTCCAAATTTCAATTTGACAGTTGGAGCATATAGAGAGTCATTGAGAAGGCTATCCAAATTATACCTAAGGATTTTACGTTGCCCGTTGTCAGTCACATATAAATCATGCTCTTTCTCATTCCACGCAATAGATCCAATAACGGCTATTTCTGTTGGTCCTTGGCCTATGTCTCCAAGGCTCAATATATGTTTAAACGTGTGCTTATCAAAGACATGCACAAGTTTATCAAAAGATTTATAGTCGATGACAGCCAAATACTCACCACACATATATGGTTGTGCCACAGCACCTATCAGGACATCATCCGTATCTATTTCTTTCACATCGTCTTTTACATTAACGATATTCGCCCTCCGGTTCTGCCACTTCTCGTTTGTTTCCCTTGAGGTACATGCACCACAGAATAAAATCACCAAAAGATATAATACTAATTTCATAAACTATGATATTAACAAACTACGATTTTTCCACACAAACCAAAGATTTAAAAACGCCAATATACTTTTTCCGATCATCTTTCATTTCTGTTTTTTACATATTAGCCCAGAAGACCGTCTAAGTCAAGATAAGCAAACTGTATCTCATCATCTAACACCATTATAATCCGGTTAGATTCTGAATCATAACAAAATATAATGATATTGTAACCCACATTTAACGTCTTTATATAGTTACCATCCAAATCATAGACCAAAAGTTTAGAAACATGTATATTACCCGCATCAGGATTTCTCTCACCCGAATAACCTACAATAATATGATTATTACAAATACAAATGCTTCCATAATAATAAATCATAGCATTACTTGTCGCATTGTCCCAATCAGGACCATAAATATAATGTTTAAGATTTCCTTGAAGGTCATAAGTGGCTAATAAATCGTGATGGTCATAGCTCACTGCTATCAAGTCCTTTTCAAAAGAAACCGCATATCGAATCCTTTTTCTTTCAACTTCCGGATGCCCAGTTATCAATGGATGTATATCTCCGGTTTTCATATTCCACGTAACTAAAGACTCTTGAAAATGTTTGCCCGGCTCTGCCGTAATACAACAAGCATAACAAAGGGTATCATTGCCATAGGAAAGCATTACCGGCGTAGCTGCTTTATTCATCTCTAATTTATATTTAGGTAAATAGTCCGGATTTAACAAGACACTATCTAAATCATAACTGGATATTTGCATCTTGCCGTAATCAGCAACATATATACGTTTATGTAGTACGTCCGGCATAAGTTCTCCTAAACTTGTTATCTCATCAGGGCCTTCTCCAGAATGTCCTACTCCTGCTATATATGAAAAATTCTTTTTATCAAAAAGAAAAATTTGGTTATCTTCAGAATAACCATCGGATAAAATAAAATATTTGTCTAAAATATAAGGTCTTGCTCCTCCGCCAATAAGAGGAGTATCTATCACTATTTCTCGGACTAATTCTTTTACATTTATTATATTGCCGGAATGACGCAAGTGCTTGTCAACGCCTGAATTATTAGAACAGCCCCATAATAGGACAAACAGAATAAAAGACAAAAGGTATTTCATAAAAACAATTTTAAGTTACATGAAATCTTAATTCTGGATAAAGGAAGAGGCACACGAGAAATGCGCCCCCTTTCCTCTATGTTTCTAAAAATACTCTATTGAGCAAAATACAAGAATGATTACTGCCAATGTACCCCTCTCATGTCTGAGCATATTCTAAAGCAATGACAATACGTTCACCTTCTTTTTTCAGTTCTCATGGGCACCTCTATAACATCCATTTCCAACTTATCCGTCTTAGTTGCAGAGGACATCAAGTTATCTACAAATACAAGAATCCCTTTACCCATGGCAGTCCATGCTGTATAATAATTATACCGATGAACAGCTAAACGACTTTCACCTATTACATTAAGTTCCTTATCAAAAAGGGTAAGATACAAATTACGGTCATCCATGAGAGCATCCGCATCCAACGTTGCGTCAAAAGTATGCTCCCCTAAATGCAGACGTACATACATCTCTTTTTCAGGAAGATACATAACATCATAAAAATGAGGATTTTCTACCGCATGCCTTATCCACTGCGAATAATCACTCCGTGATCGACATTTCCCAGCTACATTCTTTGTAAAACGGCTATCCGCATCTATTACTTTCGTTTGCTTTGTTCTGCGATCCAATACATACACATGCGATTCCACAGGGTAGTTATAAAGGATATCATCATCACTAAATGAAATATTTATCCCGCTCATATTACCATAATCGCCACCGCTTACATCAGAGACAGAAACAGAGGATTGCAACAAATACGTCACCGGAGGAAATGAACCATTCAAAGACGCCTCACGCACCTTAAAAGAATAGGGAGAAGTGGAAGTATCCTGGATGCCATAAAGCAACGATTTATGCTGTCCGTCATAATACAATTTAGAAGTGGAAATTGCAAAGTTACAATCTATCAATACCTGTTCATTAGATGTCAAGCCATCACGCAAGTTAACTGCATTTAAAAGTTGTCCCTGCCGATCCAACAATAAAGCCCGTTGCGAACCGTCATAAATCCAAATAGAATCAAGCGATTGTACATACAACCCCGTCACCGGACGCACTACAGCCGAATTACCATCTCCCAAGAATGTAATTTGAGATGATTGCATATTCTTTAAGTTGAAGCAATCCAGCCCGTGAATCTTATAATTATATCCATACAACATTTGCAAAGAGTCAGACTGATAGACAAACGACAAATAGTAAGATTTCAAATTGAGGACATCGGAAGACGGAACAACTACTTCTTTCACATTAAGTTGCACCTCCTCCCCGTAACCAATTTCTTTCTTATTTCCTGCAAACTGGCAGGAAATAAGAAAGGAAAAGCAAACCAAGAGAAGGAAATGACTCCTCACACTCATCCTACTGACAATAAGAGGATGCATAGCAGACAGGTCTATTATTGTCATTGCTAATTTTACACTCATTTTGTGAAAGATGACTATAACAAGGGAATAAACGATAATAGCTCGTCGTTTCACCAGATGAGGCCAATGCTTCCACATTAGCCAGCATAATATCAGACATAGCGTCAGACTTCTGTGACGCATAAACACCATACCCTGCCACTGTTACAAATGCTACAACAAAAGCATATTTCAAAAACTTTTTCATTGTAAAATTGTTTTTTTGTAAAAAATACACTTAGTTATCAATATCAAGCACAAACCAATATTGTGCAGCAGAGAAACAAGATACAAAATATCTCATTAAGATCATTTCACATCATGCTGTCGTCACAGCTGGAACCGGTTTATATTTCTTTTTCTCACTAAGTGTGTCGCAGCATCGGGAATTTCCTCCTCGCAATTATTTATGAAACCAAACGACTTTCAAAACAGAATGGTCATTTCTGTCGTGCTGCCATTTTGTTTCGGAATTATGCTACAGGAGAAAAACGATATTCTATTATCAGTTCATCCTTATTCACATCCGTAGCTATTACAACACCCTTCTGCTCGTCTACTGAAATTCCATGAATATAGCGATCTAACATGTACTTCCGAAGCGGTTTACCCTCTAAGCTGAATACATAAATATTTTGTCCACCATTTATATAATCCGACTATTGTAGATTATAACATTGAATACTCCATCCTCTCTCACTATTTTTTACGGCAGCAAACATACTTTGTTCCGTCTCATCAACTGCAATATAATAGGCATCAGTATCCAGTAAATATTTCTTAACCGGATTACCACTCCAATCAAAAACCAACACTACATTTGACTTTCGAGTACTTTTAATCGCTTTTTTTTCTGAATATAAAGCATATACATACTCACCGGTTGCACAAAGATTGATATAACCAATTTGACTATTCTCTGTTAAATCGACACTGCAATACATGCCACCACCTACAATAGTACTTGTAACAGGTTGAGAAGTTGGATTTCCCAACCGCAACGATTTGGTCAGTTTGATTTCATTATCCACTATTTCAAAAAAGTCTATATTGGAAGAGAAGTTGATTGAACAAGCAAATTTCTGTTTTTCAGGATGCATAATCAAGTCCCCTTGATTAGAAAGAAATTTAGTATATTTATTAAAAGTGCTATCCGCAACGTTATAAATATCCACGCTGTAATCCAATACCTTGCTGTTCTTGTCAAACAACAAATATTGGTAGCGATCCCTATAGGTTCCAGCAGAGAAGAAAGTGCTATCATTTATCGCTATGAGCCTTGATATTTGTGCGTCTGGAATATCATATTTCGTTAAGCGCTTGGGAGCAGCATTCACTTTTCCACTTCGCAAAGAGTCAAGATTATATTTCATAACTATCCGAGTTTGGTCGTCAAAAACAGAGAAACACCCTTTCAATAAATAGCCATAACACCCAACGGGAATTTCTATAGGTCCTTGCCCAACGGTTCCGAAACGGGCGATATATTCTCCCGTTTTTTCATCAAAAAGAGTATAACTACTATTTGAATGATAATCATAAACTATCAAATTTTCTCCATCACAGACTAAACCTTCTATTACGGCAATAGAATCTTCATTAATATCATACACCTTTTTCTGTGACAAAGAATGAGATTCAGGAAATAATTCCAAAACCGTATGAGTATCTTCACTTTTGCAGGCGTTTAATAAACATATATATAGCAGAAATAAAAAGAATAAAATCCAATCTTGTTTCATCACAATCTAATGTTTTAAATATATTTTATTAGGCACACCCATTTAGTATGACTAATATTTTTACGCCAATAAAGCCACTATGCATTTTTCTTATTTATTACCAACTTGCGCTAATAAAACAAGGAATATATATACAATGTAGCAACTTAGTAATTAGGGACATGGTAGGGGAGATTTGACTCCTTTAACATCATGCTTAGTACCAGTATTATCTATAACAACCATACATACCCCTGCATTACCACAGCAGTATATATCGGAGCCACTACTCTCTCCGTTATTAGCCAATGCTTCCACATTAGCCAGCATAAAATCAGACATAGTATCAGACTTCTGTGAAGCATAAACACCGCAACCCACAATTGCTGCAAATACTGCAACAAAAGCATATTTCAAAAACTTTTTCATTGTAAAATTGTTTTAATTAAAAAACACGTTCAATTATCAATATCAGGCACAAAACAATATTGTGCAGTAGAGAAGCAAGATACAGAATATCTCACTGAGATCATTTCACATCATGCTGTCGTCACAGCTTAAAACCGGTTTATTTTTCTTATTCTCACTAAGTGAGTCTTTTCCTTTGCATTGGTAATTCCTCCTTTCAACTATTTATGAAACGAAACTAGTCACAAAACATAATGACCACTTCTGTTCTGTCAGCATTTTGTTTCGGAATTATATTGTAGAATGATAACGATATTCTATTATCGGTTCATCCTTATTCACATCCATAGCTATTATAACACCCTTCTGCTCATCTACTGAAATCCCATGAATATAGTGATCCAACACGTACTTCCGAAGCGGCTTACCTTCCAAACTGAATACATAAATATTTTGTCCACCATCCGGTAAATTAATGCCTTGCTTCGCTTTCTGCATAATATCCTTAAATGCACGTCCTTGAAAGACAACATAAATAGCACTATCTGTCACTTGTATATCACTGAACCCCATAATGCCGGTCGGTATACCATAACCTTGGGATATCTGAAACTCCGGTTCACCATTAGGACCAATACGTACAATATGCGTACTATCTTTCAGATTATAAATTTCAAGAACTTCACCCAATTGAGTAACTGCTGCCAGCACTCCATTACGGGGATTGTAATCAATGAAACTTCGCCATGCCTGCGCTAAAGCAGGACGGGCATTCTTCAAAGCATCCTCATTGGTAGTGGGAATAGTCCCTATTTTACGAAGTAACCTACCCTGCCGACTTACCAAACAGAAGCGACCGTCACCGGAATAATCGGGAATGATGAAGGTGGAATCATCATATTGCACAAAGTCCAGTGCCCGAAGCTGTTCTTCATCCAGACTCACTGTCTCCAGACGAAGCAATGAGTCACCGGATGAAGCAAAACCTAACCGGGTTAATTCAGACTTATTGGAATCAAGTGTCCACAAAAAGTTCCCATTCCATCGAAGATTTTCGGCTGAAAGCATCTCTTCGGGAGCATCGCCTCGCTTGCCGAAAGAGGACAAATAATGAAAGCCGGGATAGTGAAAGGCATGGAAGAAATATTCCGTTCCATGTAAATCAAACACTACAGCCTTGTCGTCCTGTACACGTACCCTATAAGGATAACGAAACAAAGCTGAATCCAATGTCAAAGTCCGGGATGTCAACTCTCTTGTTTCAGGAAAATCAACATAGGACGTCATTCTCTCATCAGGCACGGAAGTACAAGCCATGAAAAGAAACACTAATAATATATTAGTAGAGGTCTTCAAGGCTATAACCACTCATTACATATTCAACTTTATATTGAGTAGTAGGGCAATCAACACTACCTACACCAAAACAACTAGTATATCCTCCTCCTTCACCCCAAGCTAAAGCTTCTACGTTCTTCAATAGCAAATCATCCATTTGTTTACCGGAAGATTTCTGACTACAAAAAACAGTTATTGAGCTAACTGCGCACAAACTGATTACAGCAATTTTGATTTTGTTTTTCATATTCCACTACATTTATATTAGATATCCGTATGAAGCATACAAACAAAGTTGCCTCATATTTGTCCATAAAGGTAGACGGAATTTTCTATCATGCCAACTATTTTGCCTTACAACGACTTACCAACTTTACTTAAAGACCTTTTGGTAAGTATCGGTAAGTCTGTTCTTTTATCCTTTTTCTGTGTTTTTCTCGATGGAATGGGGCATTTTCAAACAATAATGTTCATCTCTATATTCCACAACAAGAGAAGAGATACCTTTCAGTGATTCACGCAAATGATGAATAACACCATAGAGTTGGTTAGGCTTTCCTTTCCCCTGCCACAGTTCCTTATCTATTTCTTCTGCAGTCAGTCGATAATTTTCAGTCCGTAAAAAGAGCTTCAACAAGACAATTACTTGAGGCCGGAGTTGCCTCGTCTTTTCTCCATTCGTCAGGATGCCTTTTTCTGAATCCAGAATAGTCCCGTCAGCCAGTTCATATAATCCGGTTTGCCCGGCTTCTTCCTCCAAATGCATTTTCCTTTCAACAATTATCTTTTTCTCTTGAATACAGACGACTATTTCCTTTTTCACCAGTCTTTGCCGCAAGAAGGAAGAAACCTGTTTATAATATAAAAGAAGAAGGAAAAAACAAAACCAAAGCAAAAGTAATGTCGTTATAGGCGGCCATACTTTTAACACCCGCCACCAGTCATAAGAAACAAACCCCGTTACCCCCACTTCACAACGAAATCCTATATAGCGAGACAACAGGCTATCTCCCTGTAGCACCTTTATGCTATCGGAAGAGTAAACGGTGGAAGTCTTCTTCAATAAATCAGTAGTTGAAAGACGAATACCGGTATTAGCCGCTACAGATTTCTCGACCAACAGACTATCCCAAAATAGATTCAACCCATCCGCATCCAGAGGATGTTTCTCAAGTATATAGCTGAGCAACATCCTCTTTTCGGTATCTTTAATAAGACTATTATCAAATTTCACACGCGGTATTTCATAGCTATGCGTTCCATACTTGCTCGCCAAAGTCACAGGACTTTTGAATGGGGTTTCCAATGTTTTCACTTCAGGATAATCAACAGCCACAAATGGCACAACAATGTCCCCTCGCTTCTGCACCTCCAGATTCAGTGCCTCTACGAATGTTTCTTTCGCCAATGCATTCCATTCCGGTATCTGTTCTTTATAGCTAGTATAGAAGATATAGACATACACCCCTGTAACCATAGTACAAATGAAAGTTCCTATCCACAAGCATATTAATCTACCAGATTCCGCAGTCCTGCCTTTTTTATTCATAGTTCATCAAACATATTATTCTGCAAAATTAATACAAAAAGGTCAACAAATACATTAATCTACTATTAATCTGACAAATAAGAAGAGAGAAAAGAAGTAAAACATCGCATCAGAACCAGGAGGAGAGAAGAAAAACACAGAAAAATTCGCAAAAGTTTTGGAGATTTCAAGAAAAGCTATATCTTTGCACCCGCAATCGAGAAACGATGGCGGGATAGCTCAGCTGGTTAGAGC
>OGUQ01001411.1_pt1 | contig 19571 bp, 15 predicted proteins | sample 1574701 | NCBI WGS metagenome assembly OGUQ01 (sample SAMEA2582087, study PRJEB24529) | metagenome | biome: Human gut stool | place: China | collected 2011 | reverse complement strand
ACGATATTTTCCACATGATAGAACGATTTAAGATTAGCACTCCAGGAACGAAATCCTAATAAATGAGGATTGCCCCTTCCGCAAGAATCCCCTTACTTTGCAGGTACAAAAAAACAGTTTATGAACAGATATAGAATTTTAGCCGGCATCTTCTGCCTTTTGGCAACCGGCAATGTACTTGCCGAAGAGGCAGACACTTTGAAAGTGGTAGACGTAGAGGAAATAACCGTCATTGCTACCCCAAAAGAAAACCGGAAACTGCGCGAGCAGCCCACTGCCGTCACCCTGCTTTCGCAACAGGACATGCAGAACGCACAGGTGAACTCCATCAAGAATCTGACATCCGTAGTGCCCAATATATTTATCCCCGACTACGGATCTCGACTGACTTCGGCTGTCTATATCCGCGGCATAGGTTCACGCATCAACACTCCCTCCGTAGGACTTTATGTAGACAATATACCTTATATAGACAAGTCAGCCTTCGACTTCAGCTATGCCGACGTAGAGCGCATCGACGTGCTACGCGGTCCGCAGGGCACGCTCTACGGGCGCAATGCCATGGGCGGATTGATTAAGGTGCACACCAAATCGCCCTTCTCCTACCAGGGGACGGACTTCCGCATGGGGGCAGGTACGCACAATGCCTATAATACCTCGCTGACCCACTATCATCGGCTTTCGGAACGGTTCGCCTTTTCCACCGGAGGGTTTTACGATTATCAAGGAGGATTCTTCCGCAACACGGTGAGGGACGAGAAAGCGGACAAGGGGCAATCGGCAGGCGGACGCATCCGCGCCATCTACCTCCCCTCGGACAACTGGAAGGTGGACCTAAACATCAACTACGAATACAGCGACCAGGGTGGCTACCCGTATTTCTACCAAGGCAGCCTAGCCCCCGAAGCACAGAGCGAGGCGATGAAACCCTACATTGGAAAGGTCTCCAACAATGCCCGAAGCAACTATTACCGCAACCTGCTGAACACCGGTCTGAACCTGGAATACCAGGCACAGCACTTCACGTTGAGCATGGTCACCGGCTACCAGTTTCTAAAGGACTGCATGGACATAGACCAAGACTTCACCGCCAACGACATCTATACCTTGCAACAGAAACAATGCTCCCACGCACTGAGCGAGGAAATCATCTTGAAGAGTAAAAGCGGCAGCCGCTGGCAATGGACCACCGGCGCCTTCGGCTTCTACCAATGGCTGAATACGGAAGCTCCCGTCACTTTCAGGGAAGCCGGAATGGGGATGCTGAACCAGATGTTGGGTAGTGTCATTCCATCACAAATACAAATAGAGATGGGTCCGTCCATGAGCATGAATATCCTGCCCTCACTGGGCATCAGCAGCCGGACCATGCCCATCGGGGGCAGTTTCGACACTCCGCTGCTGAATGGGGCACTCTTTCATCAATCCACCTTCAGAGATTTATTCGGGCTGAAAGGAGTGTCGTTCACTGCCGGGTTACGCCTGGATTATGAGCGTATGAAGATGGATTACAACTCCGGCACCAGCCTGGACTACAAGGTGGGCATCAAGGGAGAAATGAAGCGGGGCGACGTCGTCATCCGCGAAATAGAGATGATGCCGGAGACGGCGCTGACCGTAGAGTCGCGCTACCAAGGAAACATTGATAAGGATTATCTTCAGCTGTTGCCCAAGTTTGCTTTGCAGTATGACTTTGCGCGAAACAGAGGAAACATTTACGCTACGGTCAGCAAAGGTTACCGTTCGGGAGGCTACAACGTGCAGATGTTCTCCGACTTGCTGCAATCCAGTTTGAAGAATGACATGATGCGGCAAAGCAAAGAGGCGATTATGCCCAACGTGCCGGATGCCTACAAAGAGCTGGTGGGCAAATACTTCCCCGATGCGGGAGAGAATCCGGATGCAAAATCCGCCACCGTCTACAAGCCCGAACAGACCTGGAACTACGAAATAGGAACACACTTGAATCTGCTGGACGGACGTCTGCATGCCGACGCCGCCATCTTCTGGCTGGAAACCCGCGACCAGCAGATTTCACGCTTCGCCCCAAGCGGACTGGGACGCGAAACGGCAAATGCCGGCAAAAGCCGCAGCCAGGGGGCAGAGGTTGCCTTGACGGCTGCCGTTGCTACGGACTTCACGCTGAATGCAAGTTATGGTTATACCTATGCCACCTTTAAGGATTACATCACCAACGAGAAAGTGAATGGGGAGCTTCAGGAAATCAGCTACAACGGCAAGTACGTACCCTTTGTTTCCAAGCATACCATGAACGTGGGCGGTCAGTACATCTTCCGCATCCGTCCGGGGCACTGGCTGGACCGCATCCAGCTGAATGCCAACTACACCGGTGCCGGACGCATCTACTGGACCGAAGAGAACAGCGTAAGCCAAGCCTTCTACGGCACGCTGAACGGACGCATCAGTTTCCAGAAAGGACATGGGCAGATTGATTTCTGGGTGCGCAATGCACTGGACAAAGAGTATGCTTCGTTCTATTTTGAGAGTATGGGGAACGGATTTATGCAGAAAGGACGGCCTGTGCAGGCGGGAATAGAGTTGAGGTGCAGGTTCTGATTGGAGAGCTTTGTCCCTCCGAAAGTAAAGGAAAATAGAAACGGTCGTTCGGGTACTTACACATTGCATACCCGAACGACCGTTTCTATGTTTCTATCTGACAGAGGAGAAGTTATCCTCTATGTACCCAGTTTTCAATTTCAATATTAGGTATTCTTTCCAGATGTTTCTTGTTTTCAGTAACCATTATCATTTGGTTAGCCACCGCTGTACATCCTATAAATAAGTCCAAATCCTCAATGGGAGTTCCTTGACTATATAAGGCAGCCTTACTCCGGGCATAACAACATAAAGCCGAGGACAAAGGTATTACCTTGATATCTTGGCAGAAATCAGTAACAAGCTGCAAGTTTCTCTCCACATTATTACTTCGCTCTGCACCGAACAACAACTCTGCTACCGTAACCTCCGAAATGCAACAATGTTCCCAGCCCACCTTTTCAATATGTTCGTCTACTCCAAATTTCTGACGCATGAAGTGAACACAAATATTAGATCAAGCAAATATCGTTTCATTCGTCAAAGGGGCTAAAGTTTTCTTCTTTTCGAGAAAGGCGTGATGCATATATATCATCATTGATTTCATCAGAATCACGATTGTCCTTCCAACTACCGGCATACTTTGCAAGCATACGCTTAGTCAGCAATTTGCTATCTGCCGCTGTCGGAATGGAATGACTATTCTTATTCAAAACCTCCTTCATATATTTTCTGAGGCTCTCCAATGCAGTACTGCTATTGATATTGACTATCTCACGAATCAACTCCAATTTTCCGGCTTCCAACTCCAAACTACTCATAATCAATTCCTCCTTTTAAAAGTTCAACTACAAAGTTACATTTTCCTACTGAATATGGAAAAGTTACAAAGCTTTTTTATTCATTGATAGCTCCGCAATGTGGGCAGACTCCCTTCTCCCTCAGTTTCTGCCCGCATCTGCCGCAACGATAGCGTGAAGCCAGCAGCGAAATACGAAGCCTTTTGAGGAATACCCATACAAAAGCAGCCAAAAACAAGTATCCGACGTAGATAGATGTAGTAAGGATAAAGAAGAAATAACAGAAGATGCAGCAGGAGGCCAGCCCCAACAGATAGAATACGGCCGCCGCCGGACTTAACTGGCGAAACAAATCGTCGAGTACCGCCAGCAACACCACTATAAACAGCCAGATACCCATCAGAAAAGCAGAAAGCACAAGCGGTACCTTGAACGGCGACAAGGTAGGATTAAAATAGAAGTGTTGCCACGTCTCCGGCGCAAACACTTGTATAGATTCGTAAATAGTGGCACAGAACGCCATCAGCAGACATAGCAACAACGGATAGAGACTGTCTATATCATTAAAGTACACCATCCTCAACTGCTTGCGCCGAAAAGCCCGGAACAGCCAGACTGCCACAAACAAGGCAAAAATAATGATAAAATAAGAGGCATGGGTATCACTGAACAAGTAGATGGCCTGCGAAATGCTGTCTGTAGGAACAAAGGCATGCATCATTTCGGACTCCCGCAACCAGCCCTGCACTTCCTGCGAATGGGCAAGCTTCACCCATACACTATCCACACTGTCGGCAGGATGGATGGCGAACTCGGCAACCACCACGCGGTCTCCCCGATAAAGCATATTATAGCAGTCCTTCACGGGCAGACAAGCCAAATTCACAGAATCTGCCAGCACTTCCAGATTGGTATTCCAAGTATAATGCCGCTCAAAAAGATAGGCCAGCGAATCACGCGTCTCCTTAGACAGATGTTCATCTTCAAGATTAGGACGGGAATAATGGCAGGAAACTAAAGCAATGAAGCATGAAAAATAAAGAATGCAGAATAGGAGGGAACGCAGTGAACGCAAAGGATGTTTGTCCCTGCCCGCTTCCCGGTACCGGTCATTTGCCAGCCTTTCATTATGTGCCCGTTCCTCACTCCTCATTTTCAAGTCTTTATTAGTAATTCCTCATTCTTCGTCCTTCATTAAAGCGGCTCTTCATGAGCAATGACTTTCATCTGGCAATTCTTGCAATCAAAAGACAAGCGGAAACGCTTGCCGTCCGTCCCAACCAAATAATAAGGTTCCCTATAAGGAGAATGTCCTTTCTGATAGGTGGGACACCATCCCATACTGAAACGCAGGCAATGTTTGCAGAACATGAGTACAGCATCCGGAACCGCTTGTGCCTCGTAGGCAGGTGCTATAGACGAAAGTCCATGCTCACGGTAAAAACTCCGGGCAGCACTGTTCATCACATTGCCCAGATAGGTCAGTGAAGTAGCAGGGAAAGCATGGCTTGTCGGTTTCCAGACAGCCAACTCACGACGATAAGTAACACGCCGAGCCACAATCAGCCTATCTATCACCTGCCGACGCCAGTCTGCCACCACGGAAGCAGGAAGAAACCAGTTTTCAGAGAGATTGAGCCTGATACCCGACGCCTCTTCTGATAAATGCCCGGCTACCTCGAAAGGTGTATTTCCCAACTTAGCCAGTTGGCTGCGCAGGTTATCCGCCTGCGGTGTACGTGCCAACTCCTTCGGATAAGGGAAAGAAAGTGTCACGCGGTTATCATCTTCGTCCGCAGCCGTCAGGCTAAATCCGAAAGAATTATCTGCCAACTCCCAACAAACACCGATTTTGCGTTCGGAGGATTTACGGGTAAGGATACGTTCAAACTCCTGGTCGAAATTGCGATAAAGCCGTGTACGAGGTTTGATGCGAGGCACTTCCCCTGCCGGATAGAGTTTGTTACCATCCACCCGGTTGATACGGAAACCCTGCAAACGTCCTTGCTCGTCCAAAAAACAGACGCCGTCTCCGTTGTGGAAAGGCTTCACGCCTGCCACCGTAATATATCCACCGCGCTGTTCCTTCAAAGTGCCCATCTCCTCTCCTAAAGATTTGGGCGTATCGAATGAAGTGATTTCCCCTCCCCTGCCTTGTAGGAAGTAATGCGTGAAACCACGGCTGAAGCTCTTGTCAAGCTGCGGTTGGAAGTCGAAATGGCAAGTACCCGAAGAAGCACGGGTATATTCCTTGCGACGGGCAAAAATGGCATCGAGCTTCCTACGGTAAGCCGCCGTCACATTCTTCACGTACGTCACATCCTTCAAGCGGCCTTCTATCTTCAAGGAAGTGGCTCCGGCATCCAGCAGTTCTTCCAACACCTCACTTTGGTTGAGGTCTTTCAAAGAAAGCAAATGCTTATTACGCACAATGGTCTTGCCATCGGCATCTACCAGACTGAAGGGTAAACGGCAGAATTGCGCACATTCCCCCCGGTTGGCACTCCGTCCGAAACAAGCCTGGCTGACATAGCACTGCCCGCTATAACTGACGCAAAGAGCCCCGTGTACAAAGACTTCGAGCGGCACATCGGGACACGCCTCATGGATACCGCGTATCTCCTGCAAAGAAAGTTCGCGTGCCAACACCACCTGACGGAAACCGGCATCGGCAAGGAAACGTACTTTCTCCGGCGTACGGTTATCCATCTGCGTACTGCCATGCAACGGAATGGGCGGCAAATTCAACCGCGTAATCCCCATATCCTGTACAATCAGTGCATCCACACCGATGCGGTACAGCTCCCAAATCATCCTCTCCGTCTCTTTCAGCTCTTCTTCTTTCAGAATGGTATTGACCGTCACATAGATACGGGCATTATACAGATGGGCATGCTCCACCAAAGCGGCAATATCCTCCAAAGAGTTGACAGCAGCCGCACGCGCACCGAACTTGGGTGCACCGATGTATACCGCATCTGCCCCATGATTCACTGCTTCTATGCCACACTCCAAATTCTTGGCAGGAGCCAGCAGCTCTATTTTACGTTGCTTTATCATCGTTTAGTTACGAGTAACTCACCCTATTTCATTAATATTATACGGCGTCTCCTGATATACAAAATAATTCAGCCAATTGGAGAACAACAGATTGGCATGGGCACGCCAACGCACCAGCACTCCTTTGTCCGGGTCATCGTCCACATAGTAGTTACGGGGTATCTCAATGGGCAGGCCCTTATTCAAGTCACGGCGATACTCTGTATCCAATGTCAGCGGGGAGTATTCCGAATGGCCGGTCACGAAGAACTCACGCCCTCCACGGGCCACCGCCATATATACACCGGCATCCTCCGACTCGGAAAGCAGCGTCAATTCCGGAACCTTCTGTATATCTTCCCGGCGCACTTCCGTGTGGCGGCTATGCGGCACATAGAATATATCATCAAATCCACGGAAAATGGGATGCAACGGTTGCAAGGTACGATGTTCAAAGATACCGAACATCTTCTTATCCAGTGCATACTTCGGCACTCCATAATGATGATAGAGCCCTGCCTGCGCCGCCCAGCAGATGTAGAGCGTAGAGGTGACATGCGTACGCGCCCAGTCGAAGATTTCAGTAATCTCATCCCAATAAGTCACCTCCTCAAAATCCATCTGCTCTACCGGAGCACCGGTGATAATCATGCCATCGTACTTTTCACCGCGCATCTTGTCGAAATCCGTATAGAATGTTTTCATGTGTTCTATCGGAGTGTTCTTGGAAGTATGGCTTTTTATCTTCATGAACGAGATTTCCACCTGAAGCGGAGTATTGGAAAGCAGACGCACCAAGTCCGTTTCCGTTGTAATCTTTAGCGGCATCAAGTTCAGAATCACGATACGCAGCGGACGGATATCCTGCTGGGTTGCCCGGGAATTGTCAATGACAAATATATTCTCCTCTTTCAGCAACTCGATAGCGGGTAGTTTATCGGGTAAATTTAAAGGCATGAGTTTATATCTATGGTTTAACTTATTACTGTCTACGATTTTAGCGTGTAAAGTTAGGCAAAAAATCAGAGTGTGATAAATAAATTATAAAAGTTTTATCGATTTATCCCTCTTCATTTAACACGTTTAATTACATTTGTACCCGAAACCTATTAAAAGTTATTAAAAAATAAGATTAAAAAGCACTGCGGCATCAAGCGTGATACTGATAATTAGCATCCAAAAGCGTAAAAGACTTTTCCATACCGGTTATAGCTCTGCTAAATCCATATTTTTAAGACAAGGTTCATTGAGTATAATTGGGAAAGCGGAAAAACCGTTGCCCCGCAATAATAATATAATGAAAAAACTTATTCTTGCAAGAGGAGTCTTAGCTGCCTCTTTATTCTGCTGCGTGTCCTTAGGGAATACAGCTTGTGTGAACCGGATTGACGAAGAATCAGAAGCGGAAATCGAGGAAGGGACGACACCTATCACGTTCTCTATCAAAATGGAAAAGGCCAGTACCAAGGTCACAAACACCGCCTTTGAAAAAGGAGACAGAATGGGCTTGTTTGCAACCACTTCCTCCGGCTCCATCAAGGGAAAACGGTATATTGACAATCTGGCCCTGGAATATACGGAAGGCTCCACACTGGTTCCCAAAAAGACAGTATTCTATCCGGAAGGAGATGTGTCACTGGACTTTATCAGTTACCACCCTTACCAAACCGAAGGGGTAGTTGCCGGTACACCCGTTCTTCCCGTATCTGTACAGATAGACCAAAGCAATGAGAAAAACCGCGCACAAAGTGACTTCTTGGTAGCTAAAGCGCAAGGAATCACCAATAAAACCAAATCTGTAACCCTGGAGTTCCAACACAAGCTGTCCAAACTGGCAATCTCTCTGACACCCGACACAAGCAACTCTGCCAATGATTTGCTGAAAGCCAATCCGCGTATCATCGCAACCGGGCTCAAGACCTCGGCCGATTATAATCTGGAAGACGGGACTTTCAGTAATCTTACGGGGACACAAGACATCATAGCCTCCGGTGAATGGAGTGTCAAAGACAACAAACTTACCGGCAAGGAATTCATTATCATACCCCAAACGATAAATGATGGCAAGCAATCCTTCATTATGGAGTGGAGCGGACGTATATACAGTTGTGCAATACCCGAAGTGGAAATGAGTAGCAGCACGCAATGTATCATCAACATATCAGCCATGCAGAGCAACAGCAACGTCCTGAGTAGCTTTGCCGGCAAAATCAAGGAATGGAGCAGCCTCCCTCCCATCGACACCGACAATATGGAAGATTACACTGCCATACATATTTCCGCTCTCTCCTTTTCTCTTTCAAATGTGTACAGAATTTATCACGAAGGGATACCCATTGCAGAAGTCTGCAAGGAATATCTCAAATCAGCGTCATTGACTTCCAGAGCCGTTATAGCCTATCCCATAGGCGAAAATGAAAAGACCGACCTGAGCAATGGAGTCATCCTACAGCTTGCAGACCGTAAAGACACCATCTGCGGAGGAAGAATAAGCTGGAATACAGACGACTATGGATTTACCTACACTAAAGGGGAATATACCGGCATAGACAAGCTCTATATAGACAACAGCCATAAACTACTTCTGGAAAAGCCGGAAAACGCCATCAAGGTGAATGTGGCATGCTACACCCTTCGAGACATCAGAAAAGGAGTGTCTACCGAATACCCCATTGTCAAGATTGGAGCCCAATACTGGATGGGTAAAGAGCTCCATGCCACCACCTACCGTGACGGAGCTCCCTTGAAAAAACAGAGTGACTTGGGAACAGACAAAGCCGGATATTACAAGCCGGACAAATATGACATTTATTTTTACAATGGAGAATCCATACTGGCAGGAGAGCTGGTACCCGAAGGCTGGAAAATACCATCGGATGCAGACTGGGAACAGCTGAAAAGCTATACCGGCAACGACAGCTCCATACTAAAAGCCGGAGAATGGCAGACAATGGTATCCGGTGAAGTAGCCCCCGTCAACAACTATACCCGGTTCAATGCTTTTCCCGTAGGAATGTGGTACAACAAGGGGCACAACAGTCCAAACAAAATGACCGCCTTCTGGAGTTGGGATCATACAAAGCATACCCTTTCGGAAAGCACCATTTATTTTCTCGGCGAAAGCGACGAGTTTGTCTCAAGCGCCGCCCATGTCACCGGCAAGCCCTACTATAAAGCTCTTTCCATCCGCTGTATAAAAGAATAGCCGGCAATTTCGACATTTCTCATTTCTTTTTTGTATTTTTGTTCCCAATGTGCAAGATTTTTGCCAATCGGACAAAGATAACGAAAGAGAAATGAGAGTAATCGACCTGATAAACAGTAACGAAAAAACAGCTTTTTCCTTTGAAATATTGCCACCACTGAAAGGTACGGGCATCGAAAAGCTGTATCAGACCATAGATACGTTACGGGAATTCGACCCCAAATACATCAACATCACCACGCACCGCAGCGAGTACGTGTACAAAGACCTCGGCAACGGATTGTTCCAGCGAAACCGCCTGCGCCGCCGCCCCGGCACCGTAGCCGTAGCTGCTGCCATCCAGAACAAGTACAACATCACCATGGTGCCGCACATCCTTTGCAGCGGCTTCACCCGCGAGGAGACGGAGTACGTGCTGCTCGACCTGCAATTCCTCGGCATCACCGACCTGCTGGTGCTTCGTGGCGACAAGGCAAAGCACGAATCTTCGTTTATCCCCGTAGGCAACGGTTACCACCACGCCGTCGAACTACAAGAGCAAATCAACAACTTCAATAAAGGTATTTTTGTGGACGGCTCCGAGATGAAAGTTACCAATACCCCGTTTTCATACGGTGTGGCGTGCTATCCGGAAAAGCATGAAGAAGCCCCCAACATGGATACAGACATCTACTGGCTAAAGAAGAAAATGGAAATGGGTGCAGAGTATGCCGTGACCCAGCTCTTCTACGACAACCGGAAATATTTCGACTTCGTGGAACGTGCCCGTCAAGCCGGTGTCACCATCCCGATTATCCCGGGCATCAAGCCCTTCAAGAAGTTGTCACAACTCAGCATGATACCCAAGACGTTCAAAGTAGATTTGCCCGAGGAACTGACCCAAGAGGTTCTGAAGTGCAACACCGATGCGGAAGCTCAGCAAGTGGGTATCGAATGGTGCGTGCAGCAGTGCAAAGAGCTGATAGCCCATGGCGTCCCAAGCCTCCACTTCTACTCGGTAGGAGCTACAGACAGCATCAAGGAAGTAGCCAAACAAATCTACTAAACAATGGACAATCAACAGTTGACAATTGACAACTGGCAGTGTCACAAGTAATAACTTATAACTAATTAACCCGTGTTCAGTTTCAAGGACATAATAGGCCAAGAGCCAGCCAAGCAAAGGCTGATACAAGAAGTGCAGGAAGGACGTATCCCCCACGCACAACTCTTCTGTGGCCCTGCCGGAGTAGGAAAACTCCCATTGGCACTTGCCTATGCCCGCTACATCTGCTGTCCCAACCGGACGGAAACCGATGCCTGCGGTACTTGTCCCTCCTGCGTGAAATGGAACAAGCTGGTGCACCCGGACGTACACTTCGTATACCCTATCGTCAAGAGTGCCAAAGGGAAAAAGGAAGTCTGCGACGACTATATCACCAACTGGCGGCACCTGCTGCTGAACAGCCCCTACTTCGGACTGAATCATTGGCTGAACGAGATGGATGCCGAAAACGGGCAAGCCATCATTTATGCCAAAGAAAGCGACGAGATAACCCGCAAGCTCAGTCTGAAATCCAGCGAAGGAGGTTACAAAGTCACCATCGTATGGCTGCCCGAAAAAATGCACGAAGTCTGCGCCAACAAGCTGCTGAAGCTGCTGGAAGAGCCGCCCGAGAAAACGATATTCCTCCTCATTTCCGAAGCTCCGGAAATGATACTGCCCACCATCCTCAGCCGCACGCAACGCTTCAACATCCCCAAGATTGAAGAAGTTGACATAGCAGGAGCCTTACAGCAGAAGTACGGAGTGCAGCCCCGCGACAGCGAGACGATAGCCCACCTGGCAAACGGAGACTTCATCAAAGCATTGGAGACCATCCATCTGAACGAAGAGAACGAACTGTTCTTCAACCTCTTTGTCAGCCTGATGCGACTCTCCTACCAGCGCAAGATACGGGAAATGAAACAATGGAGCGAGCAGCTTGCCGCCATGGGACGCGAACGGCAGAAGAACTTCCTGGACTACTGCCAGCGTATGACCCGCGAGAACTTCATCTACAACCTGCACCGCAAGGAGATGAACTACATGACGCTGCCCGAACAGAACTTCGCCACCCGTTTCGCCCCCTTTGTCAACGAACGGAACGTCATGGGTATCATGGACGAACTAAGTGAAGCGCAACGCCACATCGAGCAGAACGTAAACGCCCGCATGGTGTTTTTCGACTTCTCTCTCAAAATGATTGTTTTATTGAAACAATGAAAAGTGGCAAAATAATGAAATGCAAAGTATCAAATCGTAAATAGTAAATAGTAAATAAATAGATGATGGAATTTAAACTACATAACGGAAGCGGAGGTCTCTGCTGCAAGAGTTGCGGCAGGCAGGACAAGCAACTGAACACCTACGACTGGCTGGCAGACATTCCGGGCAATGCTGATGAGAGCGAGCTGGTAGAGGTTCAGTTCAAGAATACCCGCAAAGGATATTTCCGCAACAGCAACAAGATACCCCTGGAGAAAGGCGACATCGTAGCCGTAGAAGCCACCCCCGGACATGATATCGGTGTGGTGACCCTGACCGGACGTCTCGTGCCGCTGCAAATGAAGAAAGCCAATATCAAGTCTGAGGCAGACATCAAACGCATCTACCGCAAGGCGAAGCCTGTGGATATGGAGAAGTACAACGAGGCAAAAGCCCGTGAACACTCCACCATGATACGCTCGCGTCAGATAGCCCTGGACCTCAACCTCAACATGAAGATTGGTGACGTGGAATACCAGGGAGACGGCAACAAAGCCATCTTCTACTACATCGCCGACGAGCGTGTGGACTTCCGCCAGCTCATCAAGGTCCTTGCCGACGCCTTCCGCGTGCGCATCGAGATGAAACAGATTGGCGCCCGCCAGGAAGCCGGACGCATTGGTGGCATCGGTCCCTGCGGACGCGAACTCTGCTGCGCCACCTGGATGACCTCCTTCGTGTCGGTATCTACCAGCGCTGCACGCTTCCAGGACATATCACTGAATCCGCAGAAACTTGCCGGACAATGCGCCAAGCTGAAGTGCTGCCTCAACTACGAAGTGGACTGCTACGTGGAAGCACAGAAACGCCTGCCCTCACGCGAGATTACCCTGGAAACCAAAGACGGCGAGTTCTTCTTCTTCAAAGCCGACATTCTGAGCAACCAGATAACCTACTCAAGCGACAAGAACATCCCTGCCAACCTGGTGACCATCAGCGGCAGACGCGCCTTCGAGATTATCGGTTTGAACAAACGTGGCATCAAGCCCGACAGCTTGATAGAAGAAGCCCATCGCTCCGAACCCAAAAAGCCGGTGGACTTGCTGGAACAAGAGAGCCTCACACGCTTTGACCGCAGCCGGAAAGGCAAGAGTGGCGGTGACAGCAACGGTAACGAGAACAGCAACAACAGCCGTAACAAGAGAAAGAAAAAGAGTGGAAACGGTCGTCCGCAAGGAGGTGAGCAGCAGGGTGCTCCGCAATCCAACAACCAGAGAGAACAATCCAGGCAAGACCGGCAACCGAGACAGAAACAAGACCGGCAAGTACCCAAACAAGGTGAACAGCAACAAGGCGAACGTCAACAACGGAACAATAACAACCGTCGTCCGCCCCGTAACAATAAGCCCAAACCTCAAGGTGAAAGACCTGCCCAAAATGACAAACCGGCTCAAGAATAGGAATCTCTGCCTGAAAGGTATCATACTACTGTTTGTCGCAAGCCTGCTGAGCGCTTGCGACAAACAGACCGTATACCATTCCTTCCAATCCCTCCCCACCGAAGGCTGGCCGCGCGAAGACACGCTCTCTTTCGACGTGAAGGTCACCGACTCACTGACCTACTACAAACTGTCTTTGGAAGTTCGTAACCGAAGCAACTACCCCTATCAGAATCTACCTCTATCCATCTGCTACACCACCGCAGATTCCATTCCGTCACCCACGGACACCATACAGCTAATCCTCGCGGACAAAGAAGGAATCTGGAAAGGTGACGGCTGGGGAGGTCTCTATCAGACTGCCGTCTCCGCAGGAAGCGTTCAAATCGGCAAACCCGGCACCTACCTCTTTAAAGTGGCCTATACGCTACCGGACGAAAGGCTGCAAGGAATCAATGACATCGGCATCAAACTGAAGAGATAGGAACTCCCTATTGTTCTTTATCACCTTCTTCTAACAACCATCTCAGTCTCCCACTCACGTCTCCTTGAAGCGGAAACGGGCGGGGTATCATAACTTGCCCTCTTACCTCATAGCGTTACGTCTTTTACGCCAGAATGTATCGGCCGTTACACCAGCATGTAAAGGGCGTTACAATATAGTGTAAAGGTCGTTACAATACAGCGTAAAGGACGTTACAATGCGATGTAACAGCCTTTACATTACGATGTCAACAATGTGCAAATGCAATGTAATGATAATCAAGTCCATTCGTATGTCCCACAAGGAAACGGTCATAACTAAATTCGGCGATTACGTCCCGCATCAATCCGCAGGAAAATAAACAGCAGGATTGTGAATCCCCAAAGAGAAGAACCTCCGTAACTGAAGAAAGGCAACGGGATACCGATGACGGGGGTCAGTCCCAGCACCATGCCTATATTGATGAATAGATGGAACAAGAATATACTAAGCACAGAGTAACCATACACCCGGCTAAAGGGAGATTGCTGCCGCTCGGCCACGGCAATCAGCCGTAAAATAAGAATAAGGAACAGTAACAGTACAGCCGTAGACCCTACGAATCCTTCCTCCTCACCCACGGTGCAAAAAATGAAGTCCGTATCTTGCTCCGGCACATACTTCAGCTTTGTCTGCGTACCGTTCAAGAAACCTTTGCCGGTCAGCCCCCCGGAGCCGATGGCTATCTTCGACTGGTTCACGTTATAGCCGGCACCAGCAAGGTCCTCTTCCATACCGAGCACCACCTTGATACGTATCTGTTGATGGGGCTCCAGCACTTTATTGAAGAAGTAGTCGCTGGAGTAGAGGAAACCTATCGAACCCAAAGCAAACAGCCCAATCAGAAAATAAGATAAATGGCGCTCGCTTAAAGAAAGAAAGACAAGATACCCGACAACAAGTGCACAAAGCCCCCACTGCACCCACACCAAGTTGAAGGGTACCACGTATTCCGAAATCAGATAAGCCACGAGCAGCACTCCCAGCGAACCGCCGATAATATTCCGTGTGGGTTCCCAGCGCTTTTTATAAACCCACACCATACCTCCGGCAAAGAGCAGTACCATCAGCAGTACGGCAAATTCTCCGATAGGCGTCGGTGTATCGGCAATCATCACCGCATCAAAACGGATGCCCACCACAAAGTAGACCACTGCACATATACCCGAGAACAGTACCACGCCCGGCATTCCCTCCCGATAAAGCATCAGGAAAAATGCAGAGTACACCAATGCCGAACCCGTCTCCCGCTGTAGGATAATCAGCAACATGGGGAAGAGAATCAGGAAAGCCAACATAAGGGAGCTTTTCCAATTCTTCATCGTAAACGAGTAGGCGCTCATATACTTGGCAAGCGCCAGCGCCGTGGCAAACTTGGCAAACTCCGCCGGCTGCAAACTGACCGGCCCCAGGATGAGCCACGACCGCGACCCTTTCGTGTCGGGCGCAATGAATATCGTGACAATCAGCAACAGCATCAGCCCTATATATATAAGGTAGGAGAACATGTCATAGAGGGAATCGTCCAGCATCAGCAGCACAAACCCCAACCCGAAGGAACATATAATCCAGACAAACTGCTTGCCGGCACGCGTAGAGAAGTCCAGAAAGTCACGGTCACCATAATCATAACTTGCTCCACAAACACTGAACCAGCCGAATACAATCAGCAGCAGGTAAACGACAATCGTCACCCAGTCCAATGATTTCCATATGCTATCTCTCCTTGTCACCAATTTATTTACGATTTTACGATTTACTATTTACTATTGAAGTCACTCACCGTTCATCCCTAACCCCTAATCATCATCTCTCCTCATCTCCGTAAAGTATCACCCGGTTACTGAATTCTTCCGCCCGTATCTCATTCTCGGGCGACAGCTTTCCATGCAGATACTGGTCCATCATCATGGCACCGATAGGTACGCCATACGTGGCACCGAAACCACCGTTCTCCACATAGACGGCAATGGCTATCTTAGGGTTGTCCATCGGGGCAAAGCCCATAAAGACAGAATGGTCCTTGCCGCGGTTCTGTGCCGTACCCGTCTTTCCGCAGACCTCCACACCCGGCAGGATAGCTCCCGCCATGCGGCAAGTGGCGCTACCCGTACTTCCGTCTACAGCGGCACGCATACCTTTCACCACCATTTCATAATATTCGCGGTCGATGGTGGGATAACGGGGATTGCGATAGATGCTGTCCAGTTCATTGTCTTCTATCTCCTTCACGATGTGCGGAGTAATGAAATGCCCCCGGTTGGCAATGGTGGCACCCAGATTGGCTATCTGCAACGGGGTGGCAAGAATCTCTCCCTGCCCGATGGAGATACTAATCACCGTCAGACCGTTCCACGAACCCCGATAGGGCTTGTCGTAGAACTTTGCATTCGGTATCAGTCCACGCTGTTCGCCGGGGAGGTCGGTACCGAGCCGATAGCCGAAGCCCTGCGATACCATGTGGTCTTTCCATACGGTAATGGCATTCTGCGGCGAACCGTATTTTTTATCACCGAACATGCGATACAATCCCCAACAGAAATAGGAATTACAAGAGGTAGCGATGGCAGGAATCAGCGACAGAGGCGAACCATGTCCGTGACATCCCACATGAAGGCCTTTATGATTGAAGCCATGCGCACAAGGGAAAGTCGGATAATCTTCGTGGATAATCCCTTCCTGAAGGAAGGTCAGCGCCTGCGCCGTCTTGAAGGTGGAGCCCGGCGGATAAGCTCCCATGATGGCACGGTTCAGCAAAGGCTTCCGCTTGTCCATCTGCAGCAGACGGTGGTTCTTTCCCCGCTGGCGCCCTATCATCAGATGAGGGTCAAAGGTAGGCGAGGAAACCATACATAGTATCTCACCCGTAGCCGGTTCGATGGCCACAATGGCACCGATTTTGTGTTGAAGCAGCCGTTCGCCCAACATCTGGAGGTCAATGTCGATGCCCAACGTCAGGTTCTTGCCGGGTACGGAGGAACGGTCCAACTGTCCGTCCATGTAGTGTCCCTGGATGCGCCCGTGAGCGTCACGAAGCAGAATCTCCACCCCCTTCTCTCCACGCAGATACTTTTCATAGGATTTCTCGATGCCTTGCTTGCCTATATAGTCTCCGCGAATATAATAGTCATCGTTCTCAATGTCTTTCTTGGACACTTCGCCGATGTCTCCCAGCAAATGGCCGGCAGAGTTATAGGTATATTGGCGGATAGTACGCCGCTGAATATAGAAACCTGGAAATTTGAACAGCTTCTCCTGAAACACACCGCACTCTTCGGCAGAAAGCTGCGTCATGAACACCTGATGGGTGTATTTGGAATAACCGGGGTTCATCCAGCGGTTCTTGACGTCCTTCATCCGTTTGTCAAACTGTTCACGGGTAATGTTCAAGGCACTGCAAAGGTCGAGTGTATCCAGCTGCGTCACCTCCCGAGGCACAAACGTAATATCATAGGCAGGCTGGTTAAACACGAGCAACTTACCGTTACGGTCGTAGATAGCCCCCCGTGATGGATATTGTATCTTGTTCAGAAAAGCGTTGCTGTCCGCGTTCTTCTTGTAGTCATCAGTCATGATTTGCAGGTCGAACAGCCGGAACACGTAAATAAGAACGATGACAATAGCCGCCGCTCCAATTACATATTTCCGCTTTTCCAGTGTATAGTCTTTCATCAATTCCTAATCCTTAATCCCTTTATCCTTTCTTTCTTATTCCCTCAACAGCCATAATACAAGTCACAGTAAGCAGGGTACTTGCCGCAATTCTCAACAACAGCGTACCGATATGGGCAAAAGAGAAGAATTCGAGGGTAAGCAACAAGCCGTGATGTATCAGCACACTCACAACCAGATATTTCAGGAAAGGAAGAATCCCCATTGTACGGATGGCCGGAACCAGTGTATCCAGCGTGTCACGAGGCACGAACAGCCGCAGGAAAGTGGGGCGCAAGAAAGCTAGCAACACCGTAGCGGCAGCGTTCATCCCCGGTGTGTCGGAAAAGACGTCGACAGCCAGCCCTAAAAAGAATGCCCACAACATCAACGCATTGCGGGGAGTGTCCGACTCAAACTTCAGTATCAAGTAGATATACAGAAATGGAGTGGCATATCCTGCAATATGCACATTGTTCAATATCAGCACCTGCAACAGTACCAAGCCTATGAACCATCCTATTTTATGCAGATAATTAATTAACAACGCTAATGAGTTATAAGTTACGAGTTACAAGTTATTGAGTGTATAAGTTATAAGATATAAAGATGATTAATCCCTAATCCTTAACCCCTAATCCCTAATTTCTTAGTCACTTCTCGTCCGCCCTCGACTCCAATGTCTTTTGTTCATCCTGCCCGTTGCGGGAAATGACGCGCACATTGCTCACCTTTCCAAAGTCCGTAGCCAGCTTTATCTTCAACAGATACGAAAGCCCGTCGTGCGAGTCAGACATGTCATCCACCGTCCCCACCATGACACCTTCTGGAAACACGGTGGAATAGCCGCTGGTCACTACTGTATCTCCCAGATTGAATTCAGCATGCCGGGGCAAATCCTTCAGATAGGCAAAACGGGAATTACCTCCCTCCCACTTCAAATAACCGAAATAATCACTGCCCACAATCTTACAGCTGATGCTCGACTTGCTGTTCAGCAACGGAATGACCAACGAATAATGGGGAGAGGTCTTATACACAATACCCACCACGCCATTGGCATCTACAACTCCCATCTCAGGACGGATACCTTCTGTTGTTCCACGGTCTAAAGTGATATAATTGTCAGCCTTGTTCAAGCTGTTCTTTATGACATTCGCCTTGAATATCTGATACTCCGTAGGAGCAAGCCGTTCCATGCTGTACAACCTGGCGGAGTCCAATCCTTTCTCCTTCAAAACATTTTCCAGAAACGAAAGCCGCTGCTCCAGCCACATGTTGCGGTCGAGCAGGTCTTCGTTGGCCGTCTTCAAGTGGAAATAGGAAGTGATGCCACCCGATATTTCATAAACCTTCCCCGCCACGCCATTGGCAGAGGTGAAATACACACTCTGCTGGTAATGATTAAAGCGAAATAATAAAATAAAACTGGCAACCTCTAACAGTAGAAAGAGGAACCAGTAATTATATTTAATGAGAAAGTTTAATAAATTCCGCATTACCGCATCAAGAATGAGAAGCGGTCAACGTTCTTCAATGCCACGCCCGTACCTTTGGCAACGGCATGCAAGGGGTCTTCCGCAATGTGGAACGGTATGTTTATTTTATCAGTCAGACGCTTATCCAGTCCACGAAGCAATGCACCGCCACCGGCAAGATAGATACCGTTGTGAACGATGTCGGCATACAATTCGGGAGGCGTATTTTCCAATGCGCTCAAGATGGCTGTCTCAATCTTAGAGATAGACTTCTCCAAGCAATGCGCCACTTCCTGATAGCATACCGGCACTTCCATGGGCAATGCCGTGATGCGGTTCGGACCATGAACGATATAGTCTTCAGGAGCATCCTCACCGAGTTCCGTCAAGGCAGCACCCACATTAATCTTAATACGCTCAGCCATACGCTCGCTGACCTTCACGTTGTGCTGGCGGCTCATGTATTCCTGAATATCGGCAGTCAGGTCGTCACCGGCAATGCGGATGGAATTGTTACTTACGATACCTCCCAAAGAGATTACGGCAATTTCCGTAGAACCACCACCTATGTCAACAATCATGTTGCCTTCGGGAGCCTCTACATCGATACCGATACCGATGGCAGCAGCCATCGGCTCGAAAATCAAATAAAC
>OGUQ01001402.1_pt1 | contig 19654 bp, 17 predicted proteins | sample 1574701 | NCBI WGS metagenome assembly OGUQ01 (sample SAMEA2582087, study PRJEB24529) | metagenome | biome: Human gut stool | place: China | collected 2011 | reverse complement strand
TAAGTTTTTAATTAATAATTAGTTTTATTTCTTTAAATTTGCGGTGCAAAGGAATAAATATTTATCGTCACTCGCAAATATTTGGGGAATTAAATGCAATGTTTTGCACATTTTTCACGGTTTTGTGCACTAAAAGGAAGATTTATGAGGAAAAAGATCGCTGTTTTAGCATCGGGAAACGGAACGAATGCCGAAAATATCATTCGTTATTTCCAGGAAAAAAGTTTGGCTTGTGTAGCCCTGGTTTTGACTAATCGTCAGAGTGCGTTTGTTTTAGAGCGCTCACGCGGGCTTGGAGTGCCTTGCTTTTATTTTTCCAAGGGTGATTGGGAGAACGGAGAGCCGGTTTTATCGGTGTTGCAGGAGCACAATATTGATTTTGTAGTGCTGGCCGGATTTCTGGCTCGTATACCAGACTCTATTTTGCATGCTTATCCCAATAAAATGATAAATATACATCCTTCATTGTTGCCAAAGTTCGGTGGAAAGGGAATGTATGGCGACCGCGTACACGAAGCTGTGATTGCTGCGGGTGAAAAAGAGAGTGGTATTACTATACACTATACGAATGAGCATTATGATGAAGGTGCCATTATTTGCCAGGTGAAATGTCCGGTGTTGCCGGAAGATACTCCCGATGAACTGGCACAACGTATTCATGTGCTGGAATATGATACTTATCCCAAAGTAATAGAAAAATTACTGGAATCCGAGGTCTAAGACTTTGTTCAAGGACTTACCTGAACTGTATCAAGTCCGTATCATCTCCGTATCTATACGCTTGGAGTTGGTACGGACTTGGTACGGACTTGACACGGACTTGGTATGAAGTTGCTATGAAATCACTACGCGGAAGGCTGTTTTCTCTCTTCTCAGCGGATAATCTCCTCTTAATTTCTCAAATAATTCCGGATGCTGTTTTAAGGCTTCACTGTCCCTTCTTGGATCATACATCTGTAGGTAGGCTTCTGTTTCGGTAGTTGCAGTGATCATCGGGTTCTCCGGTTCAGGTGGAACAATTCGGTAATCGGCCTGTATGTCAAAGTGCTGGCAAAGAGAATCCAACGACATGCGGGTGGCGTTTGCTTTTCCATCTGCTGAATATCCGGCAATATGCGGCGTCCCGATGAATACCTTATTTAATAAGGTGAGATTAATATCCGGTTCGTTTTCCCATACATCGATGACGGCATCTGAGATTAATCCGTTTTCGAGAGCCTCCAATAAAGCATTCGTTTCAATAACTTCCCCTCGGGAAGTGTTGATGATGATGGGGGAGCGCTTCAGTGAGCGGAAGAATGACTGGTCTGCCAGATGGATAGTCTTATATTTCCCTTCCTTGTATAAAGGCACGTGGAATGTGAGGACGTCGCACTCTTCGGCAAGGAATTGTAAGGAACTGAAGCCGGCACTTCCTTCTTTATCTTCTCGTGGCAAGTCATTTAGTAATACTCGCATGCCCAGTTCGCGAGCCACCTCCGCTACTTTACTGCCTACGGTACCTACTCCGACAATGCCTATAGTCATTTCGGGTAGCTTCTTTCCTTTCAGGAGTTCTGTTAGCAAAAGTGTGGATTGCAGGTATTGGGCTACGGATGCGGAGTTACAGCCTGGTGCATTCTTCCATACGATGCCTGCCTGATGACAATATTCTGTGTCTATATGATCGAAGCCGATTGTGGCTGTGGCAATGAACCGAACCCGACTCCCTTCTAATAATTCCCGGTTGCAATGGGTGCGTGTGCGAATGATCAACGCGTCTGCATCTTTCACTAAGGAAGCTGTGAAGTCCTTTCCGGGGACATATATTACTTCATTCGCTATCTTTTCGATAGCTTCCTTTATAAAAGGTATTTTATTGTCGACAATGACTTTCATTTCTGTATTTTTTTTCTATATTTGTTGCAGGCAAAGTTAGTCATAAAAGCGGTAAACTGTTTGGCTGTATGCTAAATAATACATAACTTTGTCAACTTGTACAAATATTAGGATTTGTAGAATAAAGATAAAACAGTTATAAGGAATGAAGTGTATCCATATCATTACGCCTGTAAAGGATTCCATTGAGTTGACTTTACAGACGGTAGATGCTATTATGGCATCTGACGTTAAGACTCCTTTTACATATACCGTTTACAATGATTTCAGTACGGAGGAGAATACGGCCAGGTTGCGGGAAGCATCCGGGAGACTGGGTTTCGAATTGGTAAATCTTGCGGATGTCACAAGCCACCCTTCGCCTAACTATCTTCTGATTCTGCAAATGTCACAAGAACGTGCTATTGCGGAAGAAGCCGGATTGGTAATTGTAGAATCTGATGTGGTGGTAAAGAAAGATACTTTGCAATCTTTGTTCGATGGCGCTTTGGAAAGAAAAGATTGTGGAATTGCTGCTGCTGTTACCGTAGATGAGAAAGGTGATATAAACTATCCTTATTTGTTTGCAAAAGGGCGAGAGAATCAGGTGTTTCCTGAAAAGAAACATTGCAGTTTCTGTTGCTCGTTACTGACGTTGAACTTCCTCCGTTCGTTTGATTTTCATCAGCTGAGTCTTGAAAAGAATTGGCACGATGTAACAATTTCCCATCAATCATTGAAAGAGGGATTCAAAAACTATCTGTTTACTACGCTTCCGGTGTGGCATCGTCCGCATGGTAGCCGTCCGTGGAAGCAATTAAAGTATAAAAATCCATTGAAGTATTACTGGTTAAAGTATACCAAAGGACTGGATAAAATTTGAAAATATTATGGAGTATCGATTGGTTTCTATTATTATACCTATTTATAATATGGCAAAGTATCTGCACGAGACTTTGGATTCGGTGCTTGCTTCAGATTATCCTAATTTTGAAGTAATACTGATGGATGACGGCTCGACAGATAATTCTTTGGACATTGCCAAAGAGTATGCGGAAAAAGATACACGGGTAAGTGTACATACCCAGTCGAATAGTGGTCCGTGTGTTGCCCGTAATAATGCTATATCATTGTCTCATGGCGAATACATATTGCCGGTAGACGCGGATAACCGGATCAGTCCGACATTCATAAGCCATGCTGTAGTAGAATTGGAACGAGACCCGGATGTTAAAGTGGTCTGTCCGCGAGCCGAATTTATAGGCGACCGTAGTGGTGAATGGAAGTTACCACCCTTCTCTTTGAAGTTGTTGGCACGTAAGAATATGATTGATACCTGTGCACTCTACAGAAAAACAGAATGGGAAAGAGTAGGTGGGTACTGCGAAGAGATCATTGCACGTGAGGATTGGGAATTCTGGATATCTGTACTGAAAGATGGTGGCAAAGTGGTCCGTTTGCCTCAGATAGAATTGTATTATCGCGTACGTGTCGGGTCCAAAAGAATTGTAGATCGTTCGTTGAAGCCACATGTTACGAAAGTGCTTAACAAGCGTCATGCTGAATTTTTTGAACGGGAGTTAGGAGGAAAGTTGCGTTCTGTACGTTCCTGGTCTAGGTGGATCAATCGTATTGAGCGTTTTTTTCGTCCACGGTGCATGGCTGTAGCTCCTGGTTATTCAAATATGAGTGACTTTGTGAAAGTGCTTCCGGTTATTTTTGAAGATCGGGGTACTGTTATTTATAAAGGAAGAAATGAATTGAGGGAGTTTGATATAGCAGGACAGAAAGTGGTGGTTAAATCTTTCCAGATACCTCACCTGCTGAATCGGATTATTTATAATTTTTTCCGGGAATCTAAGGCACGGCGTTCATTTCGCTATGCGGCCATGTTGCGGCAGTTTAATATAGGATCGCCCGCACCCATTGGTTTCTGCTCGGTTTCCAGTTGGTTCTTGTTCGGAAAGAGCTATTTTGTATCGTTAAGGTCGGAATGCCCTTATACTTACCGGGATCTTCCACAACGTCCTTTTGAGGAACAGGAAAAAATACTTCGCGCCATAGCCCGTACTACTGCTGTTTTGCATGAACATGGAATTTTGCATAAGGATTATTCGGCAGGGAATATCTTATTTGCAGAAAAGCCGGAGGGCGTCTCCGTAGAGATCATTGATTTGAACCGGATGCGCTTTGGTAAGGTATCTTTGGAAGAAGGGTGCAAGAATTTTGAAAGACTACCTGGTACTGATGAGATGTTTGCTGTGTTAGCGGATGAATATGCCAAATCTCGTGGCTTTGACAAGAAAAAGTGTTTGCAGTTGATAGAGAAAGCTCATAAATCTTCTTCGTCTTTTTCTTCTAAGGTTTCTTGATGGCTGACTTTTGAAGGTAGTTTCTATGTTTGGTCTGCATCTATCCCATGGGTAGAATTATGTAGTAGGTGGGCATAGATTGTTTCTTTCCCTTCGGGGGTGAGCATATTGAATTGCTTCTTATAGGTTAATTTGTGGAAACCATAGTTTGCACTAAATTCCTCCATAGATTTTTCATTAAATGGCATGTTGAGGCATTTGGACAGGTTGCTGATTCTTTGCAGAGGGACGCTGTCGACCATTTCCGTAATAGCTGGGATATTTTCATAGGCTATGCTAACGAGATAATCGAAGAATAAGTAAGTGACGATTTGTTGATGATTCTTCCAATAACTATAGAACATGTCCAGTAGGAAAGCGGGTAGAATATTGTCTTTACCACATGCTATAAAAAAGACTGTCCACTTGCCGTTTGCCACATTGGTGTTTTTTGCCGTATGATGGCAAGTGTAGAAATCGGTATCGGGATTCATTATTGAGTCTACATCTCTGGTAAAAAGTAGGGTGCTGTCAGCCCATATTCCTCCATGTTCTTTAAGCAGATTAATCCTTAGCATGTCACTGAAATGGGTGAGACTTATTTCGTGGTTTTTCACTTTTTGCAAGATATAATCCGGCATTGTAGCGTATTCCTGATAGTTTTGCTCTGTGATTAATATGACAGGATGTTGGCCTGCATGATGTTTTGCAGAGGCGTAACAGACTTTAACGATATCAGGCATGTTCGCTTCTCCTTGCCACCAGCATATCCAGATGGGGCATGTCTTGTCAATCGGACTTTTTCCGGTACTTGCTTCTTTGTATTTCTTTATAATATTTTTTGCACCGGACTTCTGAGAAATTACAGTTTTGAAGTATAAGTGTTTACTGTGCTTCAAAAGCTTCTTCTCCACTGATTTGAAAAAGGATTTGACGGGGTTGATATCTGGATTTGTAGAGTTCATGCTTCTGTATTATAACTGATTACTGGTACAAAGATATAGGTTTAGAGGGAATGTCACTTCCTTTTTTGAAAAATCTATTTCTTTTTATTTGTTAGCATATGTGGTTTTTATTTGCTCAATCAGTTCTTTTTCTTTGGAACTGAATTTACGGGCAAATAATCTGTCTGAAGCGATTAGTTCATTATAGTCCTGAGATTGCCATGTATAAGGGTTTCCTCTGTTCCAGTCAACCAGTCGCATGTTTCCTGCATCATCTTCATTAGCTTTGTATATGTTCTCTTTAAAAGGAGAATTCCATAATATGGTCTGAAGAAAAATTTCATCGGGACACAACGTGTATTTGAAGCGTTGAAGTACAAAGGATTTCTTTTCTATCAGATGCTGACAGAAGCCTTGAGTAATACTGAACCAATTGGGACCCTTTTTAAATTCGACTTCTTGTTTTCTGTGAAATCGAATAAGCTTTTGTACAATGAGTGCAAGGTTATGGCATGGTGCAGTTATGATGTGCCATTTACTGTTGCTACGCTTGAGGCTCTTTGTGAAAAAGTAGTATCGGGAGATTTTACGATTCAAATCTTTCTGGTGTTTATCTCCCAACCAATAACTGACAAATTCCTTACCAGAATTGGCTTGAAAGAAAGAATGGATATAATCTTGTGTTTGTATAGGCAGGTCTACACCTGAAAGCAAGTGGTAGTAGTCATAAGTGCTATGCTTGGCGGCAGTTTCAAGTAACAGATATTCTGTTTCTACTTGGCTGATGTCTCCCCAGTATACTTTATTGCGGGTAGGTAATAGAAATAATCGGGCTTTCTGTGTACATAGAAGACAGGCTCTTTTATACAGTTCTGTTGAGCGGCGGTCGATATGTAGATAAATATCATTTCGCTCGTCATCAATCATGGATAAAAGCGTTTCTAACACCGGATATTCGTTGTGGACGATGATTAGATAAGCATGTTTCATTACACTATTTGTTGAAGTGTTGTTTGAAGAAATCGGGAATAGTATTGTCAGTTTTGATATATCCGTCGCGTTGCAACTGATCATAAGAGTTTGCTCCGATGATCTTATCATATTCTATTTCTAATTGCTGATTCTTATACAACTGATAGAAATAGCGCCAATGCATGCCTATATGTCTGTGGGGATTTTGTTCCAGTTGTTTGCCACCGTTAATCATTTTCTCAAGAAAACGTTCTTTACCACGAATGGAATAGTGGTAAATGCAAATATTACTTTTTCTAAGGCGTTTAGGGAACATGAGCACCTTGTGATTTCCTGTGGAAATCTGAAGGTACGAGGTGGTGCGATGAAGAACTTTTCCTCTTTGTGGTATATAAAGAGAATAGCGCGAAAGATTATAAAAATTGTACTTTAGCGGGTTAATAATTGGAATGATAGCTTGATTCCATTTCCAAAACTGTTTACCTGCTTCTGGATACATATATCTCATGGAACATTTTAGTACATTAGCTCTGGTGGTGGCTAATTCAGTCTTTAGACTGCCGGTAGGAGAGTACCATAACTCATCGGCATCAGCATTGATGACCCAGTCTGCATGAAGTTGCTTTTTGGCAATCTTGATCATGCGGTCTACCCATACTTTTTGATTATAATTAGTTGCTTTTTCTATGATAGCTTCTTTTATCCATCCTTCCTTCTGATATTTTTGGATGATTTCAATTGTACCGTCTGTGGAGTTATTATCAGTAATGATAAACCCGTCTACTCCCATAGCCTTATGGAAACACAGATTCTCTTCCAATATATCTTCTTCATTTTTGACCAATAATGTCATAATGAGCTTTGGATTGGATGTACGTCTGAAGGTCTGCGGGACTTCTTCGAGAACATTAGCTATTTTGTTTAAAAGAGGCATTAGCATTAACTTAAAATCATTGTTTAGGTTGCAATTTTACAAAGATATACTATATTTTGATACAATGATTTATTCTTGGTGAATAAATCAATGAACACTTTTAGAATGTTGTTAGTTCAGTTATTTGATTTTTATAGTTTTCTTCTTATTGATTACTTTATATAGAATCTTACGGAAGAAATAGTGAATGGCATTCTTATTATTAATAACATGCCATCCTTGTTGTTTGGCAAACCGGATGTATTGATCACGGAAAGGACTGTCGCAGTTGTACATCCATGGTTTGCGTTTTCCTGTGAAATGGATAATAGCAGGAGATTTTAAAGCATCATCCCAATCTTTTTTCCTCTCCGGTTGTATCTCAGGGCTTGCATATAAAAAGAAATCCATCAGATTCCAGCGAATAGAAATAAATTGTTTTTCTTTATAAAGCAATGCGTTCAAAACATCCTGGTCGTGCAATTTTATATTTTCATAATTGGATGCGATATAGCTTTTGCATGCCTCTACAAATTTTTTCTCTCTCCATTTCTGAAGATTTATCAACATTACTCCCGAGTTGAAGTAAGAGTACTCAACGGGATATTTCAGTGTGACAGGTGATTCGGTATCGAATGGTGACCTTTCTTCAACGGCAGCTACGGCAATATTATCGATATTTTTCTCCCATAATTCTTTAATAGAGTCGACAACGATCAAGTCACAATCCAGATATAGAATTTTGTTTATATTACTGGGTATAAGCTCTGACATGAAAAGCCTTAAGTAGGCGGCGAGAGACAGGTGATCCTGTTTCCTAATAGGGAAATCCTTAATGAGTGAATAGTCTACGTCATAAAAATAAACTTCAGCTTGATGTTTCTCGCAAAAAACTTTCAGCCTTTTTTTTCCGGCCTTTTCGACCTTACTGCTACAAATGATGTGTACGCGGAATTTCTCATCTGGAGTATGTACGAACAGGCTTGCTAACATTACACCACAATATTCAATGTAGTTTTCGTCTATGCTACAAACAATATCTATCATAGTTCTTTAGGTTATTATAGTCTATATAAGTATGCAAAGGTACGTATTATAGCAGAAAAAATGTAGATTATAGATATATTTTTTTCATGCGACGAGGATTATCTTCTTCATATTGCTACTTGGAATGATGGCGCTTTAAATATTTGTGGCGATAATAAGCGATAAATAATACTGGAAAATACTTATATAAGAAGGCATAACGACCTTCTCTCTTCGTATGTACGAGCGGGGTTAATCCTGCCTTTTTCATTTGCTTTACCATTTTTCCCTGAGCTTTGCTTTTGATGGCAAAACTATTATTTAGATTTTCCATTAGCCTTAAAGATATATGCTCGCTCAAGGTAAAGGCTACGTCTTCTTCTTTCACGTATTTTTGGGTGAACTGATTGAGATTGTCCATTGCCTTTATTTTATCGAAAAGACCATACTCTTTATAGTTTTGCATGAATGAAGATTCATTTTGTACATAATTATAGCAGATCAATGGCAGATGCATGATTTTTTCTGCAAAGTAGAATACGCGGGGAATAAATTCTTCATCTTCATGTCGTATATTGATGAATTTGAAATTCATTTTCAGCATATATTCTCTACGATAGGCAAGCATCCAGACTGCAGCAGGCATATAACCGGTTTTTATGAATGACTTGCCAGAGACGATGCCCCGTGGGCAAAACTTACGTGCATCATAATCAAAACCTTTCAAAAGTTTATTTTGATTCCCCCAATGATTATAGTCGAACAGAAGAATGTCTAAGTCGTTCTTTAATATTGCTTCATAGATTTTTGCTATTGAGTTTGTGCAGAAATAATCGTCAGCATCGGCAAATAATATAATTTCTCCTTGAGCGATATCCATGCCGAGATTTCTTGCCGCACTTACCCCTTGGTTGGTAGTCGTGATACTTTTTATAGTAGGGTACTCCCTAGATAATTCTTGTATAATACCAGCTGTCTGGTCTGTGGAGCCATCATTGATTACGATGATTTCGTATTCATTGTGCGAGATATCTTGTTGTAATGCTGATAACACACATTTTCTGATTTGCTTTTCCGCATTGTATGCAGGAATAATGATAGAAATCTTCATGGCTCTTATTATTATTTGTTTAAAAAAGGACGATATAATATACTGTTGTATACATCTTCTGTATGATTGTGCCGGGAGGAAAAAAGAGTATTTAGTTTCAATAAATAGCGAACTAACCTATATGCTCTTTTTTGAAATTTCTTTGTATGGTTCATGGTTGGAATAATGGTCTTGAAATCCGACTTTTTATATTCCAATATATCAATGTATGTAGAATAAAGCTGCGGTGAGAGGTTTTCCTGGAGCCACTTTAATCGTTCAGTTTGTACATCGATGTAGTTGGAACTGATTCCTGTAGCATCACACTCAGCGATAGTTAGGGGGATGTGTTTGTAGCTGCACCTTTCCATGATGATAGACTGGAAACTATGTCCCCAATCTGCAATTATTTTATATTGGGTGTCATATAATTTATTGATAAAAAGAGAATGATGAATAAAGCACGCTTGATGTGCTAACGCATTATAAAAAAAGAAAACTAAGTCGGGATAATCAGGTCCCGCTTCTTTTCTCTGTTCATGATCGTTTACTAAGACCATGTCTCCATAGATATATTTTGTCCCATCAAATGGAATATCTTTGAGAATGTTTCCTTGTAAGCAGTCTCCTGAATTTAGGAAATAAAGATATTCTCCTTTGGCTTGCCTGATTCCTTTATTCATTCCATCATAGATTCCTTTGTCTTTCTCAGAAACCCAGTAAGTCAGGTGGGTATTTTTTTCTGAATAGTTCTTGATGGTTTCCTGGCTTCCATCATTGGAATCAGCATCTATGATGATATGTTCATAGCTGGTGTATGATTGCACTTCGATGCTGCGCAATGTTTTCTTAAGTCCTTCATTGTTATTGAAGTTGACTGTGATGATACTGATAGTCGGAGTTCTCATTTAATGGACGTTTTTGGATTTAGAGTTTCATTTAAGACTTTTTGATATACTTTTTCTGTTTCTCGGGTTGCTTTTTCCCAGGAGTATAATTGTAACCGCTCTATTCCTGCTGCTACTAAAGAAGCACGTTTTTCGCTATCACCTATGGTTTCTGTCAGTGTTTGAACCATTGATTCTATAGAGTAAGGATCAAAGTAGGCACCGGCATTGCCGGCTATTTCGGGGAAACAACTGGTGTTACTTGAGACTACAGGACATTTACAGGCATAAGCTTCCAAGATTGGGATGCCAAAGCCTTCGTATAGTGATGGAAATACAAAGAGGAGTGCCCTGCCGTATAATTCATTCAGGTTTCTATCGTTTATTGAAATTTGTATGATCTTGTCTGTGATATTCAATTTATCTATCAACTTCTTTTCTTCCCAGTTGAATGGATGCCCTGTACAAAGCAAATATAAATCTTGGTCTGTTTTGTGGATGATTGCAAAAGCTTCTAATAAACGTTGGAAATTTTTGTAAAGAGTTCGGTCTCCTACAAATAAAATATAGCGATTAGGGAGTGACAATTCATCTTTCCCGTGATGGGACTTTATACTTGTTCCATGATAGATGACGTCAATTTTTTGAGGATCAATATTTAATATATTAACGATATCTTTCTTTGTATTTTCACTAATTGCAATAATCCGGCTGGCTTTTGTAATCACTTCTTTTTTCTGCGCCATGACCTCTTTAGCATCATGGAAATATTCGGGAAACAGTTCATGAATCATGTCATGCACTGTTATTACATAGGGGTGGTCACCAATATGCTCGAGGAAAGAAGGATTGTAGTAGGTCGGGTGAAAAAGATAAGGAGATGACGTTTGAAGTAACCTGTTTGTTAACTTTTGGTTTTCAAGCAAAAGCCGCTTTTTATAATGTTTGAAAAAGAAATGTGGAGCATGGATACGGTGCCTGGCAAGTTTGGCTTGCGCTAAATAATGATTTTCGGTAAAGCGAACAGAAATGTCATATGCCATACCCAGTTTGGATATGATTTCACAAAAATATCGTGAGATTCCACCGAATTTTTGTAGATCGAAGATTTGAGAATCATATAAAATATGAGGTTGTTCCATATTTGTCATTGTCGCATTACCAATAACATCCTTCTTCTACCTGTTGGGCTTTAGAGGGAGTTTCTGTTGCGGAGGGCTTTACCCAAAATTCATTCATTAGTTTTGAATAATTATAAGTTGCGTTATAATTACTGTTTTCCCATCTGGCACCTCTAATCCCGAATAATAGTTGCAAACTGCCTCCTAAGTGTACAGCCTTTTTCCCGGAACGCTTCACGTGTGCGGCCAACGGCATTCCATACGCTCCACACCCCAACAGACAAACGTCATAGTCCCTCTTGTCGATCTCACTTTTCATAAACTCTAAAGCGTCAAACCATGTTTCAAATCTACCGTCGCCTTGATTGCCAATAGTTTGAATGGCTTTGATTGTTTGCAAGTCGAAAGTAGGCAGAACTCTCGGGTCTTTGTGAATTAGTTCTTTTCGAAGGTATTGCTTTTGTATCGTTTCTGCAAAAGGATGTACTACCAATACCTTTTTATTTTCTAAGGCAGCAGTCCATGGTACATCACTCCAAAAAGGGTTATAAGGCTCAAAATCTATTTTATACGCATTCTGTAATTCTTTAGAGAAATATTCTTCTTCAAATCTCCAGGAAGCAAGTATGTCAATGAGAGGCATATCTTCAATCATCATTTCCGAAAAACGCTTTAATAGTTCAGGGGTTGCTGAAAAGAATCCGGCATTATTCCTCATCGGGTACATTGTTTCTTCTTCCCACCACCAGGGAAATGCCTCCCCTTTGATGTATTTGATAATTTTTCTTTTTTGATGATAGATGCCTAAGTAATTGACTACACATCCTATTTCTACAGCACCAAATCTTGAGAGCATGCAAGGTTCTGGTGATAATAATTTTTCCCTAATATGGCTTGATATAATATCAGGGTCCATCTCTTTGTTAAGGGGACGAGGTTGTGGCAAATCGTGGCGTTCAATATAACGTCGACGTAGCTTTTTTAATAGCTTTATAAATTTCTTCTGCATTGAATTAAGAAAGAGTATAGTAATATTTATACAATGATACGAATTTTATAGGATACGATCCCTTGTCTATGTGTTAAAAGATGTATTAATGTATCTTCCCTTGTAGTGATATGGCATATATCGCTTTCTATTTGTTCTTTCTTTCTTTTGTTTTTATTGTTTCTTTCAGTGTAGAGCGAAATTCATTTTCAAATTGTTCAAGATTCCACGTTTGAGTTGAATAATATATATTTTCCCTTATTAATTTGTGAAATTTGTCCTGGGGTAACATGCTGGCCCATTCTACTCCCTTACCTATTGCTTCAACAGATAATTCCGGTAACAGATAGCCATAATGCTCGATGTTGTCTATTGCTCCCCATCGAGAAGTAATGGGAATAACTCCCATTTGCATCATAGTTATAACGGAACCGGGACATCCTTCGCTGCCGGATGGAAAGATATTGAATGCACAGAGATAGGCTAAGTTCATGAACAACTCAGAATTGGTGTCAAGAAAACCATATAATGTGATGTTCCGGCACTCGTCTATTTGTTTTTGATAGATGTCTATAAACCCTTCGTCAAGAGAGCCGATTACGTGTAAGTTGTATTGTGGATGGCTGATAAAAAAATCTAAAACTAAATCTAATCCTTTTAATATACTACCGCTGGAGCCAAACCATAGGAAGTCTTTTATGGAAACACTTTGAAGTTTATGTTGCAAATTGCATTCCTGACTAAAGTTGCTGGATTGGTTAATTATCTTGATTTTATTTTGTAATTCCGGGGGGTATGTCTGGATGGTAAACGAACTTCCTATCTGGAAAATAATATCTGCTATTTCACAGCTATTGTGTGCATCTACTGAACGGGAGTATGGCAAGTGTGTTCCATGCTTTTTGTTGAATGAATCGATTCTGTTTTTTACTATTGAGTATTGGTGTTTCCAGTAAGCGCCTGTTGCATAATATATTTTTAGGGCTTGAGGATTTTTCTGACTCATTGTTACAAAGTTGGGATCTAAACCAAAAATAATATCATAGTGACGGTCGTCACACTCTTTGGGGGCATTGCAGCGTGCGACTTTAACATTATAACCCAAAGAATAAAATATTTTTCCAATGATTAATGCCTCTCTCTTGTTTTGATGAGTACGCATATAAACTTTGTCTTTTTTATGGTAATATACTTCAGGTATATATGAAATATATGCCCATTTCCTGTTTAGTAGCGAATAGAGAGTGTATTGATCTTTATTTTTTTTGAATAGATTGAACTTCATTGCTACTCAATATATTGTTAAATTCATGATTAAATAGGCCAAAATATGAGTTCTCAACCTCTTCAGCATCCCACTTATTGTGCCAATGATATGCGAATGCCCCCGGAAAGAAGTTTCTATAACTATTGATATTGGGGTCTTTATCATAACCTTCGCCGAATTCCTTGAAAAAGTCAGCAAATTCTTTAAAAGGCATTCCATCACAATATCCTCCCCAGAGAGGATCAAAGAAAGTACAAGGGTAATTTCTCAAATTTTCTAATTTCTTATCTTTGTAATCGAATAGTACCCAAGGCATTGCTGCCTTTCTTCTTTGTAATTTCTTTGCTAAGTAATTAGTTATATAGCTATTCTTACGTAAATATAGAATGGCACTGTTGGCATATGATTGGTATTCCCATGCATAGACAAACTCATGACCTTTTAGTAGAGGGGTAAAGTCTTTTAAAAACATAACATCAAGATCGAAATATAGACCTCCATATTTGTAGAGAGAGATAATCCGGAAATCGTCACCTTTGGCTGCAAGATTCTTGGGTGCATTGATATATGTCTTAATTTTGCAAAAGGGAGTATTGCTAATTTCATTTTCAACGTTCCAGGACAATATTTTTATATGGCCTTTTAGTTCTTGTAGGTGTGGATTACTTTCTATTTGTGCATACCCATTTTCAGAGTCTAACCATAGCCATATTTCTATACTTTCCATATTTTGTGTACACAACAGACTCTTAATTGAGAAAGCTTGCTTGAGGCCAAAGGTTCCATGCCAGTAAGCGTGGAAAATTGTTTTCTCAGTAAGTAACTGAGATGATTGTTCTCTTTGGAGATCTGATACTTTACTCAGATATAGATCTTTACATTTTAAGATGTTCCAATTTGTATAACTGGGTTCCAAATTTTCAGTATAGAACTCATTTTTCTTTTCGAAATAATGTTTTAAGCTTCGAATCATATTTTTTATGTGAAAATACTTGTCTTAATGCGATGGTTCTTAGTTGGTGACAGAATTTATAAGTTTGGAAATAAGATATTTGCATAGTTGCTTTATGAATAATCCAAATCATATATTAGTCACGTGTACAAAGGTAAGGTATTTGTGGGTATAGTTGATGAATATGGCTTAAAAAAGATATTTAAATACAGATATTTATTTTTTGAAGTAGTTGAATCGTATCATCTCATCCGATATATCATAAGCTTCTTTTGCTAAGTCCACCTCCTCCGGTGTATAGCCTTCTCCTTCCACATTCATCTGTGAACCTACGGCAAAACCTTTCTTGTTGGGGGTGAGAATGCTTTCTCCAAGTCCGGTCCAGTAATAATCGTCAAGCTGGAGCAGGTTCAGCAGGGTGGGATACATGTCTATTTGTCCCATGACCTTATCATAGCGCATGCTTACAGGAGAATTGACAACGATGAAAGGAGTAAAAGGTTTGTCGGATACAATATCTTTGCCGCCGGGGCTTTCGCATAATTCCGTTCGATAATATGCCAGACCTTCGTGGTCGCCCGTTATTACAATCAGTGTTTCTTTATATTGCGGAAGAGTTTTCAGATATTCTACGAATTTGCCGATTGCTTTATCTGTATAACGGGCAGTCGTCATATAGTCACCCATTTTTTCCGGAATGCCGGAAGAGAACGAAACTTCTCTCAATTGTTTCGGTAATATGAATGGAGCATGGCCGGAATAAGTAATGAGTTGCATATATGCATTTTCTCCTTTTTTCCATATCTCCCCCTTTTCTATTTTTTCTTGGCATTGTGCAAAGAACGAACCGTCTCCGGTGCGTTTGTGTGTGCCGAAAGCTTCAGTCAATTTAAAGTCATGATAAGCGATGATGGTATCTATGCCGAAACTTTGGGCTATGGGGCCTTGATTCCAGGTTGACAATTTATCAATGGTTAACAGGTAGTTGCGTGAATGATTCTTTTCGCGCATGGCTTTCTGTAATGGATAAATATGATTGGGATATTGGCTGCTGTAAGTACCGCTATTGATGGGCAGTAATCCGGTGCAAAGCATGAGCTGTGCATCAATGGAACGTCCGCCTTTTACCTGAGTCAGTACGTGTGGAGCATAGAGAGTGGTAGAGTCTTTCAATAGTTTATTCATATAGGGGGTGATCTCCTGTCCCTCCACTTCTTTTTCTAACACCCAGCTTTCTAATGATTCTGCTAAAATAACGATACAATTGGTGCGACGATTGGTACTATCGCTGATTAATGCGGCTTCATGTTTCGGCTTTGCACTTAACCATTCTTGTATTTTGGCTTCCAATTCGGGAGTCAACTGTTGTTGCGGTCCTATCAAGTCATAACATAGACTACCGAAAATCGTATAAATAGAAGGGCCGCTTGAACATAAATAGGCTTTATCACGATACTTTCCGTAAGCCTTTGAGAATCCGCCTTTCATAAGGGTTACTGTTCCAAAAATACAGATAATAACTACAAGTATTCCTACATAAGGAAGAGCCCGAACCGGGCGTTTCAGATGTGATGTTTTGGTGCGTAGGTGAATTATAGCTGCTATAAGGGTGGATAATGGGAAAAGTGAATCATACCACCGGAGAGAGTCAATCACGCTACCTGTGAAATCGGCTAAGTTTCCTGATAGTCCATAACTGTTCAATGGTATAGCTGTATAGTAGGTCCTGAAATACATAAGGTTAGCTATCAACAGAAAGTCTAGTAAAAGCATGATGAAAGTTTCCGTTTTCCACATTCGGAAAAAGGCATAGGGGATAAGTAATATAAACGTGGCTATCAGTTTGGTTGTATAACATTCAACTGTAGAAAGAGAGGCAAACGTTGTGGGAATACACCACAGAATGTCGAATAATATGAATTTAAGAAAAATAGTAACTCCAAATGTCAGTATGGACTTATCAATCTTTGTCATAATAAAGCGTATATTGATATCTGGGCGCAAAGGTACAATATATTTTTTCGAAATCATTCTGTAATTCATATAAATGACTCACAGTGTCCATTAATTGAGGGTTGCATAGATAAATCTCGTTAATATTAATTTTATCTTCTTCTTCTTAAAGATATTTCTTGTATCTTTGTGCCCCTAATTCATTAATACCAAGCAATGAGGGAATTTCTGCAACTGATGCGACGTTTTGTGTCGCCTTATAAAAAGTATATAGGATGGGCAGTCCTGCTCAATGTTTTATCGGCTGTTTTCAACGTTTTTTCATTTACGTTATTGATTCCAATTCTGAATATCCTGTTTAAGACGGGTGATGGTTCACAGGTTTACCACTATATGGAGTGGGGAAGTGACAGCTTGAAAGATGTGGCGATTAATAACTTCTATTACTTTGTCACCCGATTGATTGAAACGCACGGACCAACAATGACGCTTCTGTTCATGGGGCTTTTCCTAGCCTTTATGACTATGCTGAAAACCTCTTGTTACTTCGGTTCTTCCGCCATCATGATTCCTTTGCGTACAGGAGTTGTTCGCGATATCCGTATCATGGTTTATTCCAAAGTAATGCATTTGCCGCTTGGCTTTTTCTCGCAGGAGCGGAAAGGAGATATCATTGCCCGTATGAGTGGTGACGTGGGTGAGATTGAAAACTCTATTACCAGTTCGCTGGACCTGTTGCTGAAGAATCCTATTCTGATTCTACTTTATTTCTCGACACTTATTATCACCAGTTGGCAGCTGACCTTGTTTACTGTAGTGGTGCTTCCTGGAATGGGTTGGTTGATGGGGAAAGTCGGCAAAAAACTGAAACGTCAGTCTTTGGAAGCTCAGGGCAAATGGAGTGATACAATGTCGCAACTGGAAGAGACTCTGGGAGGTTTACGAATCATCAAAGCCTTTATTGCTGAGGATAAGATGGTGGACCGTTTTACCAAGTGCAGTAATGAGTTGCGTGATGCGACTAATAGGGTAGCTATCCGTCAGGCTTTGGCTCACCCGATGAGTGAGTTCTTGGGAACACTTCTTATCGTATTGGTACTGTGGTTTGGTGGTATATTAATTTTGGGTAATGATCACTCTTCGCTGGAAGCTCCTACATTCATCTTCTACATGGTTATCCTTTATAGTATCATCAACCCGTTGAAAGAATTTGCGAAAGCAGGATATAACATCCCGAAAGGTTTGGCTTCTATGGAGCGTGTGGATAAGATTCTGAAAGCAGAGAATCCTATTAAAGAACCTGCAAACCCGAAGCCTTTGCATGGAATGAATCATGAGATTGAGTTTAAAGATGTTTCTTTCAGCTATGATGGAAAGAGGGAAGTTCTGAAACATATAAATCTGGTTGTGCCTAAGGGACAGACCATTGCATTGGTAGGTCAGTCTGGTTCAGGTAAGTCTACCTTAGTTGATTTGTTGCCACGTTATCACGATATACACTTCGGTGAAATCAGGATTGATGGCGTTAATATTAAAGATTTCCGAATTCATGATTTGCGTGGTTTGATAGGGAATGTAAATCAGGAGGCTATCCTGTTTAATGATACATTCTTCAATAATATCGCTTTCGGTGTAGAAAATGCTACCATGGAGCAGGTTGTTGAGGCAGCGAAGATTGCAAATGCTCACGACTTCATCATGGAAACAGAACACGGGTACGATACAAGTATCGGTGACCGTGGTGGCAAACTTTCCGGAGGACAACGCCAACGTGTCAGCATAGCCCGTGCCATCTTGAAGAATCCGCCTATCCTTATTCTTGATGAAGCTACTTCTGCTCTTGATACAGAATCTGAACGTCTGGTGCAGGAGGCTTTGGAACGTCTGATGAAAACGCGTACCACAATTGCTATTGCCCACCGTCTTTCTACGATTAAGAATGCAGATGAAATTTGTGTGCTCTATGAAGGAGAAATCGTGGAAAGAGGTAAGCATGAAGAACTGCTGGAGAAAGACGGATATTATAAACGCTTGAATGATATGCAGTCTCTGTCTTAAACAGAAAGTTGAGATACAACAATGAGTTTTTGCCAGTTTTACCTACACTACCTACACTTAAGGGGGTAAGGATTTTATTCATAGTATGTTATGTGGTGTAGGTAACGGTGTAGGCAGGTGTAGGCAATTGGTTTGCTTGCACCGGCATTAGGACTGCTTCTTTCTCTTTATAATATAAACTAACATCTTATTGGAATACAGTGTTTTGCTGCTATCTGGTGCTGGGGAACTTGCGTTCCTGTACTTGGAAACTGGAGTTTCCTGCACTTGGGAACGAGCGTTTCCTTTAATGGGAACTGTCGTTTCTCCTTATGGAAACGCTTGTTTCCCTTAATGGGAACTATCGTTTCTTTTCGTGGGAACGCTCGTTTCCTCCTGGACGCCGGGGGGAGACACACTCTCTGGAGAGAGAGGCTCTTCATCTTTTTTCACTTTTCGCTTGCTTCTTTCAAAAACAACTTCTACCTTTGACAGCGTGTAGGAGTGCCTACCATAATAGTTATTAAAATTTATTAGAAGCGTCTTGCTTCATTCTTGTTATCTGAAAAACCTGAGAAATTTTTCGAACACTACAAGAATGGCATTCAGACGGCTTCCGCGCTATAGCGTGGGGCTGATATGTCATTTCGTAGTGTTAGGGTTTTCTCAGGGCCTTCAGATAGCGAAGTGAAACGATCAGTTCTGCGCTTCGTGTTTGTAATGGGCCCTGCATGGAACTGAGGAGGACCACAAAACAATTTTATTCACAACATGGATAATCAAAAACGAGAAAAGTACGAATCACCGGCAGTCGAAGTATTGACGGTGGCAGTGGAGTATGGCTTTGCAGGTAGCGGCGGTGACAATGCCGATACGACATTGCCAGGGTGGGGGCATGAGGATGGCTATTGGGAATAATCCTCTTTAGTAATTACAAACTATTAAAAAGAAATTAATCATGAGAAATTTATTTAACATCAGTGCCCTGCTGTGCGCGGCGGCCCTGATAACAGCTTGCTCCAACGAGGAAATGATGGAGAGCGGAACGTCTGCCGACGGCCTTACACTGACAGATCGGAAGAGCGTCGTGTAGGGAAAGTCCGTAGACGGCAACTACCATGTGAACTGGACAACCGGTGATGCCTTTTATGCTTTTGGCGGCACTACTTCAGTGGACAATCCAGCAAGGGAACGTTTACCCTGAAAAGCGGAACCGGCACGACAGGAACCTTTACCGGCATGGTGACGGGTGCGGTATCTAATTTGCAGTATGCAGTTTATCCGGCTGATAAATAC
>OGUQ01001393.1_pt1 | contig 19761 bp, 16 predicted proteins | sample 1574701 | NCBI WGS metagenome assembly OGUQ01 (sample SAMEA2582087, study PRJEB24529) | metagenome | biome: Human gut stool | place: China | collected 2011 | reverse complement strand
GATATTGAATCTTTCCCTGATTCAGAAAATTACGAAACTATCAGTGGCTTTATGATGTATATGTTACGCAAAATTCCGAAAAAAACCGATTTTGTGTTATACGATAAATATAAATTTGAAGTTATTGATACTGAAAACTTCAAAATTGATCAAATTTTAGTTTCTATTGTCAAAGACAGCAGTGTAAGCAAAGAGTCGGCGTAGTACTAGGCGTCGCCTTGCTTAATCCCTCATTCTAAGTATAATTAACAGCAGTTTTAACTGCTTATAATAAGGAAAATTTAATGTTTAAAAAAATCTCGGTATTCTTTGTAGCAATAATGCTTGCAGGTTGTTCTTCAATTTCAGATATAACCTCTTACATTCCGTTTATGGGTAAAGACAAAAAGGTCATTGATTTAGATAAAGATAAAATCGATCAAAAATCTTATGCGGCAGCTTATGAAGCCACTGTGGCAACGTATAAAGATCGTGTAACAAAAAATTTCTTTGTGGATAATTTTGCAAGTGGTGCAAATGACTGGTATCTCGGTCGTATTGTTGTACCAATCAAACAAATTCAAGATAAACTCTACACGGGTGGTCATGACTCTGATGTGTATGCTTACTACAGTGGTGTGTTGCATGCAGAAGCATTACAAACCAACTTCAGCCGCTTAAGCGCGAATTGTTGGCAAAAAGTGGATTCACCAAGTGTGACACAAGGGATCTACGATGCAATGCGTGATTTGCAAAAAGGCAAAGAGCGCGGTGAAAATGACGCTTACATTTCCCAAGGTAGCGAAATGCTACTCAAAGCCTGTACCGGCCAATAATCAATTTGAGCTGTTGATGAGCGATTTCATCAGCAGCTTTTCTTTTTTTAAATCATCAATGTGAAGGAGCAAGAATGTTAGAACTTTCGGAAAGCAACATTCATTTAAATGCTACAGCAACAAATAAGCTGCAAGCTATTGAAATGGCTGCAAGTGCGTTAGAGCAAGCTGGCAATGTTGAACAAGGTTATTTGCAAGGCATGCTTGGACGTGAACAACAAACCTCCACTTTTTTAGGCAATGGGATTGCGATTCCACACGGTACATTAGAAACCCGTTCGATGGTGAAAAAAACTGGTGTACAAGTTTTCCAATTTCCACAAGGTATTGAGTGGGGAGAAGGCAATATTGCTTATGTTGTGATTGGTATTGCTGCCCGTTCTGATGAGCATCTTGCTTTACTTCGTCAATTAACGCATGTTTTAGGTGATGAAGACACTGCAGCACAGTTAGCGAAATTAACAGATGTTGAAAAATTCCGTGCTATTTTATTAGGCGAAAGCGATGCTTTTAGCATGACTGAAGAAACATTAAGCTTAGATATTGAAACGCAAAGTTTGCTCACACTTACTGCTATCAATGCAGGCAAATTACAACAGCAAAATGCGGTTGAAAATAGCTTTGTTTCTGAAGTAGTCTCCAATTCTGCTCTGCCACTTGGCAAAGGGTTATGGGTAACCGATGCCGTATCAGGTAACTTGAAAAATGCGTTGGCATTCAGTCGTGCGAAAACCATTTTTAATCATAATGGCAAAGCGGTGAAAGGCGTATTGACGATCTCGGCTGTTAGTGACCAAATCAACGAGACATTAGCACGTTTATTGGATGATGAAGTACAAAATATTTTATTAAGTGGTAATACGCAGCAAATTTTGACCGCACTTAATGGCGGTAAAGTGCCGGCTTTGCCAGCTACTCAATCTGAAGACCAAATCGCGACAGGTGCAGTGATTGGTACCTTTACGATTCGTAATGAACATGGCTTGCATGCTCGCCCAAGTGCCGTGCTTGTTAATGAAGTGAAAAAATTCGTCTCCAAGATTACCGTACAAAATCTTACTCGTGAAACCGCACCGGTTAGTGCAAAAAGTTTAATGAAAATTGTGGCATTAGGTGTCACTCAAGGTCATCGCTTACGTTTTGTGGCAGAAGGGGATGATGCAAAACAAGCCATTGAAGCCTTAGGTAAGATTATTGCGAGTGGGCTTGGCGAATCTGTTTCTGCCGTGCCACCAGCTGAACCGGATACCATTGAAGTAAGCAGTGAGCACGCACCTCAAATTCACGAAGAAAAAACAGGTTTACCAGCCGATGCCATTGAAGCCGTATTTATGATTCGTAATGAACACGGTTTACATGCTCGTCCAAGTGCGGTGCTTGTTAATGAAGTGAAAAAATACAATGCGTCTGTTGCGGTACAAAACTTAGATCGTGACACCCAATTAGTCAGCGCAAAAAGTCTGATGAAAATTGTGGCGCTTGGTGTCGTGAAAGGTCATCGCTTACGTTTTGTGGCGAGCGGTGAAGAGGCTCAACAAGCAATTGACGGTATTGGTGCAGTCATTGAAAGTGGTTTAGGTGAAGGTAAGGAGTAAGTGATGGCAAAAGTAGCAACAATTACCTTAAATGCCGCTTACGACTTAGTCGGGCGTTTGTCACGTATTGAAATCGGCGAAGTGAATACCGTAGAAACCCTTGGTCTTTTCCCTGCCGGAAAAGGCATTAATGTTGCCAAGGTGTTGAAAGACTTGGGCGTAGATGTCGCGGTTGGTGGCTTCTTAGGTGAAGACAACGTGGGTGATTTCGAAACCCTATTTAAAAAACAAGGCTTGGAAGACAAATTTCATCGCGTACCAGGTAAAACTCGCATTAACGTAAAAATTACGGAAACTGAAGCCGATGTGACAGACCTAAATTTCTTAGGTTATCAAATTACTCCAGAAGCTTGGCAGCAATTTACAGCAGATTCTTTAGCGTATTGCCAAAACTTTGACATCGTTGCGGTTTGCGGAAGTTTACCGCGAGGTGTCAGTCCTGAATTATTTGCGGATTGGCTTAATCAGTTGCATCAAGCCGGTGTGAAAGTCGTATTAGATAGCAGTAATGCAGCACTTACAGCAGGTTTGAAAGCCCATCCTTGGTTGGTAAAACCAAATCATCGCGAATTAGAAGCGTGGATTGGTCACCCATTAAATTCTCTTGATGAAATTATTGCGGCGGCTAAAAAACTTAAAGCAGAAGGTATTGCTAACGTCATTATTTCGATGGGCGCGAATGGTTCTTTATGGCTGAGTGATCAAGCTGTAATTCAAGCTCAACCACCTAAATGTGAAAATGTGGTGAGCACCGTAGGCGCAGGTGATTCTATGGTGGCTGGCTTAATTTATGGTATCGAAAAAGGCTTGTCTCAAGCGGAAACCTTAGGGTTTGCGAGTGCGGTTTCTGCTTTTGCCGTTTCGCAAAGCAATGTGGGCGTGAGTGATATTGCCTTGCTTGAGCCAATTCTGGCGAATGTCAAAATTTCTGTGATTGAAGGATAATGTAATGAATTTGTTTTTAACTCAATCTCCGCAAATTGGTGCGGCAAAAGCCTATTTACTTCGCCAAGCATTGAGCGTGGTAGCGAAAAAAGCCAATCATACTGTGGTTGAACAAGCCAAAGAGGCGGATTTAGTGATTGTTTTCGGATCTAGTTTGCCAAACTCTGCTGAACTTGTGGGCAAAAAAGTCTTTTTAGCCAATGAAGATGCGGCGATTGCTTCACCTGAAGTCACGCTGACGAATGCACTCAATCAAGCAGTGGACTATGTTCAACCTACTCAAAGTGCGGTTGGATTTGGCGGCGTTTCTGGCGTTAAAAATATCGTCGCGGTTACAGCTTGCCCAACGGGTGTTGCGCATACCTTTATGTCTGCTGAAGCCATTGAAACCTATGCGAAAAAACAAGGTTGGCAGGTAAAAGTCGAAACGCGTGGCCAAGTGGGCGCAGGTAATGAAATTACCCCTGAAGAAGTCGCTGCAGCAGATTTAGTCTTTGTTGCGGCCGATATTGATGTGCCATTAGATAAATTCCAAGGTAAACCGATGTATCGTACTTCGACCGGTTTAGCGTTAAAGAAAACCGCACAGGAATTCGATAAGGCATTCAAAGAAGCGAAAATTTACGAAGGTGGCGCAGCAAAATCTTCTGCGAAATCAGAAGAAAGCGGTGAGAAAAAAGGTGTTTATAAACATTTGATGACCGGGGTATCCCACATGCTGCCGTTGGTGGTTGCCGGTGGTCTATTAATCGCGATTTCCTTCATGTTTGGTATCGAAGCCTTCAAAGATGAAACAATTTTTCATGGTATTCCAAAAGCCTTGATGGATATTGGTGGTGGTGCCGCATTCCATTTGATGATTGCAGTATTTGCCGGCTATGTTGCCTTTTCTATTGCAGACCGTCCGGGGCTTGCGGTAGGTCTCATTGGTGGTATGTTAGCCACCACAGCGGGCGCTGGGATTTTAGGTGGGATCATTGCAGGTTTCTTAGCAGGTTATGTGGTGAAAGGATTAAATGCAACCATTAAATTGCCTGCGAGTTTAACCTCCTTAAAACCGATTTTAATTCTCCCACTCTTTGGTACCTTGATTGTTGGCCTTGCCATGATTTATGTGATTAACCCACCGGTTTCACAAATTATGACGACCTTAAGTGATTGGTTAAAATCCATGGGGGAAGTCAATGCGATGGTATTGGGTGCGATTATCGGTGCCATGATGTGTATTGATATGGGCGGTCCAGTAAACAAAGCAGCTTATACGTTCTCTGTGGGAATGTTGGCCTCTCAAGTTCACACCCCAATGGCCGCTGCTATGGCAGCCGGTATGGTGCCACCAATTGGGATGGCGATTGCAACTTGGATTGCACGCAGTAAATTTGCCAGCAATCAACGTGATGCAGGTAAAGCTTCTTTTGTCTTAGGCTTATGCTTTATCTCTGAAGGCGCATTGCCGTTTGTGGCTGCCGATCCATTACGTGTGATTATTAGCTCGGTTATCGGTGGTGCAACTGCTGGCGCAATTTCAATGGCATTAAATATTTCTCTGCAAGCACCACACGGTGGTTTATTTGTGATTCCTTTTGTTTCTGAACCATTACTCTACTTAGGTGCAATTGCAATAGGTGCATTATTAACTGGCGTGATTTATGCGGTGATTAAGCCAAAAGTGACAGAATAATCGATTTTTTCGATTAAAAAGTGCGGTAATTTTTAACCGCATTTTTAATTTATCAGGTATAATTACAATGATTTAGGGAGGAATCATGGATAAGTATAATAAACTCCGCATTGAATGGGATTGTCGTCGAGGCATGCTTGAGTTGGATAAAATTATCATGCCTTTTTATAAAGCGCATTTTGACCAACTGACTGATAATAAAAAAGATATTTTTATTCGTTTACTTGCCAGTACGGATTTACAGCTTTTTTCGTGGTTTTTTAATGGCAGTCAATCAGAAGATGCTGAAGTGCAAGCGATGGTTGAATATATCCAGGATGTGCAGAAAACGAACGTTCGTTAATTTTTTGAAATTTTTTATACATAAGGAACTTTTCAATTTTAACTCTGTCTGATAAAGCAACAATAGCTTGCTGTCTTGAATATATGAAGGCGTGTTAGACGTAGCATAGGAGATATATGGCTGAACAGCTAACAGATCAGGCTTTGGTAGAAAGAGTGCAGCAAGGCGATAAAAAAGCCTTTAATTTATTGGTTTCTCGTTATCAAAATAAAGTAGCCGGACTTTTAACCCGCTACATTTCTCATAACGACATTCCAGATGTTGTACAAGAATCCTTTATTAAGGCTTATCGTTCCATTGAATCTTTTCGGGGCGATAGTGCATTCTACACTTGGCTATATCGAATTGCCGTAAATACGGCGAAAAACTACTTAACGGCACAGGGGCGCCGTCCACCGAGCGAAGATATTCTGGCTGAAGATGCCGAAGGCTACGATGTGGGAACCCATTTACGTGATGTAGATACCCCTGAAAATGAAATGTTATCTAGCGAACTTGAAAAAGTGGTATTTGATACTATTCACAGTTTGCCGGAAGATTTAAGAACCGCGATTACCTTGCGTGAACTTGAAGGGTTAAGTTACGAAGAAATCGCAGAAATAATGGATTGCCCAGTAGGCACTGTACGTTCTCGCATTTTCCGTGCTCGAGAAGTGATTGAGAACAAAATACAACCGCTTATGCAACGTTAAAATAAAGTCGGAGTTTATAAAATGCAAAAAGAGTTACTTTCAGCCTATATGGATGGAGAAGAAGTCAGTGCCGAGTTGACGGAACAACTTTGTCAGGATAAAGATTCACAAGAATCTTGGGCGGCATATCACACCGTAAGAGCAGTAATGCGTAAAGAGTCACCAGTGTTGCTAGGTGCTGATTTTACGGCGAAAATGGCTGATTTAATTGAATTAGAAGAAGTAAAACATGTTGAGATTACTGTTTCTCAACCAACACCGGAGGAAGCCGATAGCTTACCATTCGTGCAAAAATTAAAAGCATTCTTTGTACCAATGACACAAATTGCTGTGGCTGCAGGTGTGTGTTTAGTAGCAGTAGTAGGTGTACAATCATTTAATGCGAAAAACACCTCGGTTACACCTGAAAACCCAGTTTTACAAACCTTGCCATTTAACAGTTCTGTTCAAGAAGTAAGTTACAACGCTCCGACCAAAGATGTAGCCACTTCGGAACAGGTTGAGCAGAAAAATCGCCGTATTGGTACGATGTTGCAAAACTATGAATTACAGCGTCGTATGCATGCAGATAGCTTAAATGTGGGTAGCAACCAAGCGAAATAATTACAGCAATTAATCGATAATTCACCACCTAGGCGTGGTGAATTTTTTTATGGATCAATTGATTTATTTATGAAAAAAACGTTTCTCAAATTAACCGCACTTTTAGGATTATTCTTATTGCCTTTTACGGCATTTGCAGAAGAGCCAATCCAGTCATTAAATAAAATGTCGCAAGCAATGCGGGATTTAAATTATGAGATTGCTTTTGTGCAAACTACGCCAACGAATATGGACTCGTTCCGTTATCGTCATATTAAGCAAGGGCAAAAAGTGTATGCACAATTGGTGACATTAGATGGTGAACAACAAGAAATCATCCAACGCGGTAATTTAGTCAGCTATTTCCAGCCAGGTTCAAGTGCTTTCACAATTAACAGTGGTGAAATTGTGGATGCACTACCTGCAGTAATTCGTACTGATTTTAGTAAGCTTAGTCAGAATTATGATTTTATTAAGCTTGGAAAAGACCGAATTGCAGGACGATTTGTCGATACCATTCGCATTGTGCCAAAAGACGATTTTCGCTATCAATATCTCATTTTCTTAGATGAAGAAAATAGTTTGTTATTGCGTGGTGATATGCTTGATCGCGAAGGTAAGTTGCTTGATCAATTCCGTGTGGTCACGTTATATATCGATAATCGTCTACGAGGTTTAACAGATTACCTTAATAAGGTGTCAGTGCCACCACTTTTAAGTGAAGGGAAACAAGAGTCATCGCTTTCAATCAATTGGAAAACTGATTGGTTACCACAAGGTTTTGATTTAGTTCGACAAAATCAAGATGTGATAGATGGTGAAGTGATTGAAAATGCGTTATTTAGTGATGGTCTTTTCACTTTCACCCTTTATGTCAATAAAGCCGACAGCACCGCTGCAAAAGAAAATACGTGGAAACAAGGGGCTTATACGATTTACAGTGAAGTAATGGGCGATAAAGAAATTACCTTTATCGGACAGCTTCCAATTGCCGCTGCTAAGCGAATTGTGCAAGGTGTAACATTCCTAAAATAATTCACTAGAAGTGAGAAAGTTGCTATTTTATGTCCCCTTGCTATACTTTCTTCACCTAATGGATTTTGATAGCTAAACCCCGTCCTGCGGGGTTTTGTTTTATCAAGTGCGGTCATTTTTCTTAAGGTTTTTACAATGAATAATCCCCTTCCTCTTCTCGGCATCACAGGTTACAGCGGTAGTGGCAAAACCACATTGCTGGAAAAATTGCTTCCTCAATTAATTAAAAAAGACCTACGTGTTTCAGTGATTAAACACAGCCATCACAACGCTCATGTGGATAAAGAAGGAAAAGACAGTTGGCGAATGAAAGAGGCGGGGTCTGCGCAAGTTATTATGGCTTGTGATACTCGCTGGGCATTGATGACAGAAACTCCTCAAGCGCCGGTTTCATTAGCCTATTTAAGCCAACAATTTGATCGTCATTTAACGGATTTAGTTTTGGTGGAAGGATTTAAACAAGAACCTATTCCAAAGATTCTATTGCATCGACAAGAGATGACAAAACCGTTGCCGGAATTAGATGAAAACGTGTTGGCTTTAGCAACAGATTATTCGCTTGAAACTGACCGCACTTTATTAGATATTAATCACATTGAACAAATCGCTGAGTTTATTTATCAATGGTGGAAAAAGACGCAGTAATAGAACGTCAGCATTATAAAGGGCTGGCTTGGGTGGCTTCCATGGCTTTGTTTATGCAAAGCTTGGATGCGACTATTTTAAATACTGCCTTACCCACCATTGCAACAGATCTACAAACTCCTGTCTTTGAAATGCAAATGGCGATTATCGCCTATTCTCTTGCCGTTGCTTTATTTATTCCTTTAACCGCTTGGGCGGCAGCTAAATTTGGTACACTCACTGTTTTTCGTTCAGCTGTTTTTACCTTTGTATTCGGTTCAGTAGCTTGTGCGATGGCCACTTCTCTCGAGACCCTTGTGCTTGCACGGATTCTCCAAGGTATTGGCGGAGCATTTATGATGCCCGTCGCTCGCCTTGCGATTATTCAAACGGTACCGAAAAATCAATTAATTAATGCCTGGAATTTAATGGCTACAGCAGGACTTATCGGCCCGATTCTTGGCCCGATTTTAGGTGGTTGGCTTGTAGTGCATACGTCATGGCATTGGATTTTCTTAATCAATATTCCTATTGGCATGTTAGGCTTCTGGGCTGCCGCTAAAGTGATGGGAAATCATAAGGGCAATGCAAATAAGTTAGACTGGACAGGCTTTTTACTCTTTGCATTTGGTTTAGTCGGTTTAACGCTCGGGCTTGATTTACTGGGCGAAAGTCACCGTGACAATATGACTACATATAGTGCATTGTCGATTGGTATTGCATTATTGGTGGCCTATTATTTTTATGCAAAAGGTAATGAACGTGCCATTTTACCGTTATCTCTTTTCAATACGAGAACATTCCGATTAGGTATTGCAGCCAATATCTTTATTCGCCTTTCCGGTTCGGCTGTGCCGTTCTTATTGCCATTAATGTTCCAACTTTCTTTTGGCTATTCAGCTGAAGAGTCAGGTTGGTTGCTTGCACCCATTGCGCTAATGTCTGTTGTATTTAAACGTTTTATTGGGCACATCTTAAATATCTTAGGTTATAAAACCACGTTAATTTTATCGTCACTTTTAATGGCAGGCTCAACGATTTCCATGTCATGGCTTGATACCTCATCATCAACGACGTGGATTATATGTAATCTGATGTGGTATGGTGCCTGTATGTCGATGATTTTTACCTCAATTAACACACTTACCGTTGGCGATCTATCACAGGCACAAAGCGGTGTAGGCTCAACGGTGCTGAGTATTGTGCAACAAGTGGGTATTGGATTTGGTATCGCTGTGGCATCGATTATTTTGACGTTATACCGTCAATTTATTGGTAATGAAGGTGAAGCATTACAACATGCTTTCAGTTATACGTTTCTGACCACTTCTGTTTTTGCTATCGCATTAGTTTGGATATTGAGTTATTTACGTAAAACAGACGGGGATCATTTGCGGAAAAAACGCTGATATTGAATGTCTTAGTCTAATTGGTTATAAGAAAGATCTTTTTCTTATTTCGTAAAAGTTTGATTTGCTTATATCTTAGGTAAAATTTTATATTCATGTTTGGGTGTTTTGCCCGATTAAAGAAGGAAAACTTATGAAATTAAAAGCGACCTTAACTCTTATTGCTGCCAGTTTGTTTTTAGCGGCTTGCGATCAATCTGGTTCTGCGGCAAAAGAAAATACGAAAGCAGAAACAGCAAAACCTTCAGGTAATAACACATTTGTGTACTGTACAGCGAAAGCACCACTTAGCTTTAGCCCAGCATTAGTAATGGAAGGTACATCTTACAATGCGAGTTCACAACAAGTATATAACCGTTTGGTTGAATTCAAAAAAGGCTCTACAGATCTTGAGCCAGCCTTGGCTGAAAGCTGGGAGATCAGTGACGATGGTTTAACTTATACGTTCCATCTACGTAAAGGGGTGAAATTCCATACGACAAAAGAATTTACACCAACACGTGATTTTAATGCGGATGATGTGGTCTTTTCTTTCCAACGTCAGTTAGATCCTAACCACCCTTATCACAATGTATCGAAAGGGACTTATCCGTATTTCAAAGCGATGAAATTCCCAGATTTATTAAAATCAGTTGAGAAAGTAGACGATAACACCGTTCGCATTACTTTGAATAAAAAAGATGCGACTTTCTTAGCAAGCTTGGGGATGGATTTTATTTCTATTTATTCCGCTGAATATGCTGATGCGATGCTGAAAGCGGGTAAACCAGAAACAATCGATAACAAACCGGTAGGTACAGGTCCGTTTATTTTTGTGGATTACAAAACTGACCAAGCGGCACAATATGTAGCGAATGAAACCTATTGGAAAGGTCGTACACCGCTTGATCGTTTAGTCATCAGCATCGTGCCAGATGCGACGACGCGTTATGCGAAGTTACAAGCGGGTTCTTGTGATTTAATTTTATTCCCTAACGTGGCGGATTTAGCCAAAATGAAAACTGATCCGAAAGTACAGCTTTTGGAACAAAAAGGTTTGAACGTGGCATATATCGCATTCAATACGGAAAAAGCACCGTTTGATAATGTGAAAGTGCGTCAAGCATTGAACTATGCGGTAGACAAAAAAGCGATTATTGAAGCGGTTTATCAAGGTGCAGGCACTGCAGCGAAAAACCCACTACCACCAACAATTTGGAGTTATAACGACGAAATCCAAGATTATCCGTATGATCCAGAGAAAGCAAAACAGCTTTTAGCGGAAGCAGGTTACCCAAACGGTTTTGAAACTGACTTCTGGATTCAACCAGTGGTGCGTGCGTCTAACCCAAATCCAAAACGTATGGCTGAACTTGTGATGGCAGACTGGGCGAAAGTTGGCGTAAAAGCAAATCCAGTCACATTTGAATGGGCTGACTATCAAAAACGTGCTAAAGCAGGCGAGTTAACGGCAGGTATCTTCGGTTGGTCAGGTGATAACGGTGATCCGGATAACTTCCTTTCTCCATTACTTGCAAGTGCGAATGCGGGAAACTCAAACTTTGCTCGTTTCAAAAATGCTGAATTTGATGCCTTATTAGATAAAGCGATTGGCTTAACCAATAAAGATGAGCGTGCTGCACTTTATAAACAAGCACAAGTGATTTTCCATGAGCAAGCGCCATGGATTCCGGTTGCACATTCTGTTGGTTTCGCACCACTTAGCCCTCGCGTAAAAGGCTATGTACAAAGCCCATTTGGCTATGATGCGTTTTATGGCGTGAGTGTTGATGGTAAATAATTAACGGACTATACTAGCCCTTGCAACTGCAAGGGCTTTTTGTTTTCAAGCAAAAGGAGAAAGAAAATGGACTTACATGATATTCGTGAAGATTATTGCAAACAGGCGCTTTCTCAGCATGATTGCGATCCCAATCCAATAAAACAATTTGAAAAATGGCTCAACGAAGCGATTACAGCCAAAGTCAATGAGCCAACAGGTGTTAATGTCGCGACAGTCAATGAAGACGGTCGTCCAACAAGCAGAATGGTGCTGTTGAAAGAAGTGAACGAACAAGGCTTTGTATTTTTTACGAATTATCACAGCCGAAAAGGTCGAGCTATAGAACATAATCCTTTCGTCGCCCTGACATTCTTTTGGCCTGAATTAGAACGTTCAGTACGCATTGAGGGCAAAGCTGAAAAAATCTCGCCTGAACAATCAGATGAATATTTTGCGACTCGCCCTTACACCAGCCGAATTGGCGCTTGGGCCAGCGAGCAAAGTGCGGTCATTTCTAGCCACAAATCTTTATTAGCGAAAGCGGCACTGATTGCAGCAAAACACCCATTAAACGTACCTCGTCCACCACATTGGGGTGGCTATCTTGTGATTCCTGATTGTATCGAATTCTGGCAAGGTCGCCCAAGTCGTTTACATGACCGAATTTGTTATTTATTCAATGATGGAAAATGGGAAAGAGAGCGATTATCGCCATAAACGCCTTAAAAACATGCTAAAAAACAACCGCACTTTGATTTTGTAACCAAAGTGCGGTTAATTTTTACGTTATTTTTATTTACCAATGATTTCTGATAAATCAACTTTGCGATTTTCGTAACGAGAGCGGGTACACGCATCAGCAGTGGCGATAGCTGCACGAGCGGCTTCACCGGTGAGCAATTTTACAAATTCTTCAGTTGGTTCCATACCATGAAGAATGTCATTTAAATAACGCATTTCTTTTTTCATGATAGAACTCAACCAGAGCGGTGTACGTTTACCTGGTTTACCGTATTGAATCGCACCGTCCATTTCTGTGCTGTTGTAAATACGGGTACGGTCATCATCTTCTTCTTGAGTTTCGTGAATGAGGAAATAGGTGTCTTTTCCATCTACACGAAGGGTACCTTTGGTATTGTACATATCAAGCTTGATCGCGCCTTTTTCCCCTTGAATTAATACATAATGCTCACCCCAACGGAAAGCGGAACCCCATTCTAGAACTGCGAAGCGATTATCATCATATTCCATGGTGACAAAAATCATATCGTCTTCATCACCAAATTTTTCGCCTTTGTGTGCAACATTGGCTGCTGCCATGGTGACGGTTTTTGGCATGCCCCCCATAATGAATTGTACGCAGTCTAATTCGTGAATATGGTGATATAAGTGACCGCCAGATTTTTCACGGATTTTTTTCCATGAAATGGTTGGTTGTTGTTCTTCCCAGCCGTTACGTGCAGTGTGGCAGTAAAGCACTTTACCGATCACACCTTGATTGATTAATTCTTTGGCATGGTGAACACCGTTAAAGAAGTTCATCACGTGGCCAGCCATAAAGGTGACGCCATTTTCTTCGCAAGCACGCACCATGTCGTCACAGTCTTGATAGCTTAAGGCAATAGGTTTTTCACAGAAAACATGTTTTTTGTTTTTCGCCGCAAGAATGACCGGTTCTTTGTGTAAGTAGTTTGGGGTGGCGACAATCACACAATCCACCTCAGGGGAAGTGACTAATTCTTCAAGCGATTTTGCCGCTACGCATTGTAATTCTTGAGCAATGGTTTCACCATTTTCAGGGTCGTATACCATTGTAATCTGTGCATCATCAAATTCATTCATGAAACGGGCTAAATCCGCACCAAAATAGCCAACGCCAACAACACCATATCGCATCATAATAAACTCCTTATTTTTTCACTGAGATTTGTTTTTCCGTTACCATGGATTGCTTCGCTGCTTCTGCAACTTCGATGGCTTCAGTTAAACATAGACTTAATGGGCTGGTTTTTCCTTGTGTTAAGTGCTCTACCACGCTTTGCACTTCGATTTCAGCCGCTCGGCTTAACCAAAGTTGGCAAGGTGCATGGGTGACATTATATTGCTGAGTGCCTTTAGCACTTTCGCGTAAAGATAAATCAGCCTCAAATTCATCAAATAAATCAACGTGTTCTATTTTTCCATCTAGATAATTAAATGTGACACTTGAGGTAAAGAAATTGACTTCAATCACACCGTTTTCACCATGAATTTGAATGCCCCATTGGTGTAATCGATAAGCCGTGCCCATTTCGAGCGAACCTAATACGCCGTTTTTAAAACGTAATAACAACTGCAACACATCACGGCTGTCTGGAGTATCGTGATGCGCTTGATTAGCCGCTTGAGCAAAGACCGCCTCAATATCGCCTAGTAACCAACAGAGTAAATCCAGTTCATGAATGAGGTGGAAAAGCTCACCGCCCGTAAGATTGGCATCTAATTTCCACCATTCTTTGTTTGGTAGATTTTCAATCCAACGCTGACGCATAGCACGAGCTACCGTAATGCGGCCTAATTTTCCTTGTTCTAAAGCAGCTTTGACTTTCAACATGCCTGGTAACGTACGTTCTAAATGGCCCACAAAAATGACTTTACCTTTTTCTTCGGCAAGGCGGCGTAAATGTTGACCTTGAGAAGAACTTAAGGTGAAAGGTGTTTCAATAAAGACATGACAGCCCGCATTTAAAGCCAAAATAGCTGGAGAATAATGGGCATAGTTTGGTGTGGCGATAACGACTAAATCCGGTTTAGTTTCAGCCAACATTTCTTCCACACTAAAAAAGGCTTGGCTACCGTATTGCTCTGCAAGTTTTTGTGCAAGAGAAGGGTTGATATCTGTCACCGCAATTAAGTTTGCTTGGGCTTTATCAAATGCGGAAGCCAACTGAACGCCAAAAAAGCCGCAGCCGATTAAGGCAATGTTTAATCCATTAGTTTGCATCATGCCCTCCTTGTTGTAAGCGTTGGCGAATACTTTGGAAATATTGCAAGATCGCGCGTTGCATCCGTACCAAATCATGTGCTTCTACCGCATCAATTAATTCGCGATGCTGCATGGCTGATTTCTCAGGAGAAAGTGTTGGTGGCGGTAAGCCTTTTTCTACTTGCTGATAAATTTGCCAAAACGCATCTAAATATTGAATCAGTAACGGGTTATTTAATGGTTCATACAGTTTTAAATGAATGTGGTATTCATCTTTAGGGGAAAATTTTTGCTCACGGGCATTTTTTTCCATGTTTGCCACTGATTTTTGCAAAAGTGCGGTCTGTTCTTGGCTAATTTTCCCCAACACCATCGGAGCAAAACCGTATTCCAAAATTTCCCGAATATCCAAAATATTAATCAGCTGATTATGATCATTATGCAAATTCAGTTGGGTGTGAAAGCTTAATCCTCGAATCATGGGGACAAGAGATGATTCACTCACAAAGGTGCCGACGCCATGGCGAATGTCTAAAATGTGTAGCGCCTCTAAAGATTTAATGGCTTCACGCAAACTGGAACGGCTTACGCCAAGCTGTTCAATCAGTTCATTTTCTGTTGGCATCAAATCGCCAGATTTAAGATTTTGTTTGATGATGAGCGATTTGATTTTATCCTGCAAAACGAGACTTGCTTCTTTTTTACTTGTTTTTTTCATTTCTGTTCTCATTTTCTAATCTATTTTCTGAATTTGTGATCCAGCTCTCATTCTCTTTAATTGACATAAGACATCATACGTCTTATCTTTATTTATGCAAGCAGAAATTAGCAGTGATTTTAAATTCTGTGATCTATACCACAAAATTCTCAAATACAAGGAAGGAGGTTGTTATGGCAACATCATTACCATGGTATAAAGAAGTCAGTCCTACGCAAAAAAAAGCGTTATTTGCGGCTTGGTTAGGTTATGTTTTTGATGGCTTCGATTATATGCTTATCACTTACGTGCTTTTGGATATTCAAAAAGAATTCGCCATGAGCACAACGGAAACATCCACATTATTACTTGCAGCGTTCGTCGCACGTCCATTAGGTGGGGCGATTTTTGGTAGTTTTGCCGATAAATATGGTCGTCGTTTGGCGATGATTGTTTCCATTATCACGTATTCCGTTGGCACATTCTTGTGCGGCTTATCCACCAGTTATATTTGGCTTTTCATCTTCCGTATGATTATCGGTATGGGGATGGCGGGTGAATATGCTTGTTCCTCCTCTTATGCCATTGAAAGTTGGCCAAAACATTTACGTACAAAAGCCAGTGCATTTTTAGTGAGTGGCTTTTCCATCGGTAATATTCTCGCTTCTCAAGTGATTCCTTGGGTTGCACAAGCTTATGGTTGGCGTGTGGCTTTCTTCATCGGTTTAGCACCGGTAGCTTTAGTACTCTATGTTCGTCGCCATGCACCTGAAAGTGAAGAATGGGCACAAGCGAAAGCGGCAGGTAAAGTGAATAAAGTTCCACTTACTGACCTATTCACTAAAAAACAATTACCAATCACCTTAATTATTTTCTTAGTTTGCTATTCAATTTTCTCCGTAAACTGGCCGGTAGTGGGCTTACTTCCACTCTACCTCAAAGAAAACGGCTATGCTGAAAATGTGAAATCACTGATGTTCTGGGCAGGCTTTGGTATCCTCATCGGTACCTTAATTGCAGGCTTTATCGGGGATAAATTGGGTGAGAAGAAAACCTTTGTATATAGCTTATTATTATCGCTTTTCTTCCTCTTCCCAGTATTCTATTTGCCAGAAAATAATGTACTAGCACTTGGTGCGTTGCTCTTCTTCTTACTTGCAACAAACTTAGGGATTGCGGGTTTAGTGCCAAAATATATGGCGACTTTCTTCCCGGCTGAAATGCGAAGCACAGGTATTGGTTTCATCTATAACTTCGCTGCGATTGGCGGTGGGGTGTCTCCTGTGATTGCCGCGGCCCTTAGCGAAAGAGTAGGACTTGGTTCAGCCCTTGTGTATGTCACCTTATTCTGGACAATTGTCCTTGTTGCTCTCGTTGGATTAAGATTGCCAGAACGTATTCAAGCTCGTATGCAACAATAAAAAACGAAAGCAAAACAGACCGCACTTTTAGGTGCGGTTTGTTGTTTATTTGGAGGCGAATTGTTTGATAGCTTCAGTAACTTCTTCAATGACTGTTGGCCAGTAAATAAGAGGTGAGCGTTGACGAAAGGCTCTTATAGATGGGTACCATAAGTTAGTTTGTTTGAATCCCCAACGCCAATCCATTACAAATGATAGCATTAAAAAGGTCGGGATATTCATGGCACCAGCTAAATGTGCAATAGAGGTATCTACAGTTACCACGAGATCTAAGTTGGCAATTGCTGCAGCGGTATCACTAAAATTTTGACAAGTTGGTCCAATAAGCGGTATTTGATAACGCTCCATGAGATTGCGTTCATCCTCATTGAGATCTTTTTGCAAGCAGTGCCAGTGATGAGGTGTTTTGGATAATAAAGATTCAACTTGCGTTAAATCATGAATTGAACGGTGGCTGTCGTTTTCGTGCTCAGGAGAACCTCGCCATGCTAATCCAATCTTTAATCCTTCCGTTTTATTTATATGTTGGGCCATTTTCTCAATCAGTGTGGGATCAGCAAATAAATAAGGTGTACGCTTAGGCAGTTTATCAAATGGTTCTGCGACATGAGCTAAAATTGAATGAGGATAAACCCAATAATCAAATTCAATATGCTGGTCATGCCATTCGTTAGAGCTTATTACGACATCAATATCAGGATGAGATTTGATGATATCCACAATGGGTGGCTGGACGATGAAAATTAATTGTTTAGGCTGTTGGCTTTTGAGATAGTGAGCCAATTGCGAGAACATAATTTCATCACCAAAGCCGAATTCACTCCATACTACAAGTCGTTTACCAAGAAGAGATTCACCTTGCCATCGTTTATTTAATATTTCCGAAGAAGGAGGGATTGTGCTACGCAAGGAATGCTTATCGTGGAGAAAAAACTCTCGTTGATAAAATCCTCGATGATAATCTCCCGCACTTAATCTTTGTAGAGTGCTCAAGTAGTGTATATTAGCTTTAGGAGCACGAAAAAAATAATTATTCCAAGCGTTTAAAGCAGCATCGGTCAACTCTTTTGTATTATAAATTTGGGTGCGAGTATAGGCGGCTAAATAATCATAGGGATAGCCTTGCTCTAATTGGTTGAGTGCATTTTGTGCCCGGTAATCAGTGATTGCATGATTAGCTAATTGATGATGTAAATTTTGGATTAAGAGATCTTTGGTAATTAATACTTTTTTTCGTAGTACCCAAATATTTGAGTTTTCTGAAACTGGTAGGTATTCAAAGACTGTTTCCAGGTTATCTGCTAACATTTCTGGATTACAATACTCAATGGCTTCTAAAATTAGATATCCTCCAGTTTTTAATGTTGCCCCCCAACAAAGCAAGCTATCAGTATTGTAGGATAAGCTACTATCAACAAGAATGGCATCGACAGAGGCTTCTTTGACGAGGTTAAGTCGATCCCGTGAACCCATGGATTTATCCCAAGTATTGAGATCGTATAAAGCAAGGAAATCTGGGTTAAAATTATTAAGGAAATCTTTATCACAAAGCTGAATTGCTACACCCTTATTTTCGTGCATTCATATTCTCCATCTCATTTAATTCTTGTTTTTAAAAATTATACTCGAAATCAGCGAGAAATGCTTTTGAGGCGATTTGTAGAAAAGAAATTTATTATTTAAGAAAAATAGTTTGAAGCGTGTCACAAATTTGTTAAAAATATGTTTCAATTTTTTCGGTTAAATGCTAATTAATAATCTCCCCTATCGTTTTATAGGAGATTGTATATGCAAACTCAACAAACCTTTCTCTCTAAATATAAAAGTCTCATTATTCTTGCCCTAGACTTTGTCTTCATGTTGGTGTTAATCAAAATATTGCCATTTTCTGCTCAAGAGAATCGCGGGTTAGCCTTGCTGATTTTCATTGGTATTTTATGGTTAACGGAAGCTTTTAATATTACCGTGACATCCCTTATGGTGCCTGTTGTGGCCATTGGATTAGGTTTGATTAATACACAAAAAGCGCTTGCACCATTCTCTACCCCAATTATTTATATGTTCTTTGGGGGATTTGTGGTGGCTGCGGTGTTACAAATTCAGAATCTAGATAAGATTATTGCGAATTACATTATCCGTTTAGCCAAAGGAAACTTAAAACTTTCTATCACCTATCTGTTTACTGCAACTACATTTCTTTCTATGTGGATTAACAACACCGCCGTAGCAGCGATGATGTTGCCGCTTACGATGGGGATGTTAAAAGGTATCAATGCAGAGAAAAATCATCGGTTGTATGCCTTCGTGTTATTAGGTATGGCATTTAGTGCCAGTATTGGTGGTATTGGTACCTTAGTGGGCAGTGCGCCGAATGCGATTTTGGCATCTCAAATTCCAGTGACTTTCACGGAATGGCTAGGTTACGGCTTTCCAGTGATGATCTTACTTGTGCCTTCAATGATTTTTTCTTTATGGGTAATTTTACGTCCAGACTTTTCTGTGGAATTTAATCCGTCACTTGAGAAAGTCAGCTTTAATCGAAAAAATATCATTACTTTACTGATCTTTATCGGCATGGCGATTATGCTGCTTTTCAGTTCTCTTCTAAATCCATGGATTAGCTCTCTTCTTGAATTGCCGAAAAAAATCGAAAACTTTGATACGGTTATTGCACTATGTGTGGTGATCTTTATTTGTATCTCAGGTGTGGCAAGCTGGAAAGAAATCCAAGAACGTGTTGAATGGGGCGTGCTCGTTTTATTCGGTGGTGGTTTAACACTCAGTATCGTGATGAAAGATTCGGGGGCCAGTAAGATTATGGCGGATAGTATCGTTCAATTTGTACAAACCAAACCACTTTGGGTGCTTTGTTTTGTGATAACCGCATTTATTATTTTCTTAACGGAATTTACATCGAATACCGCTAGTGCTGCATTGATTATGCCAATTGTGATTTCAGTGGCACAATCCATGAATTTACCGCCTATCGCTTTAGCCGCAATTATCGCTTGTGGGGCAAGTTGTGCATTTATGCTACCAATCGCCACACCGCCAAATGCTATTGTATTTGCAACAGGCAATGTGAAACAACTTGATATGGCGAAAGTCGGTTTGATTTTAAATCTATTATGTATCGCCATTATCGGCAGCATGACTTATTTTGTTTGGTTGTAAATGTGGTTAAAACTGACCGCA
>OGUQ01001379.1_pt1 | contig 19874 bp, 17 predicted proteins | sample 1574701 | NCBI WGS metagenome assembly OGUQ01 (sample SAMEA2582087, study PRJEB24529) | metagenome | biome: Human gut stool | place: China | collected 2011 | reverse complement strand
GAGATACATCATCGGTCCCGCCATCCATCCGCCGTCCTGTCCTTTTTCCCGGTACCGGATCCCGAGAACTGTCTCCCCGTAAGCCGTCGCCATTCCGAGGAAGGCGGACACCCACATCCAGAACACCGCACCTGGTCCTCCGGCGATCACAGCCGCCGCCACCCCCGTGATATTCCCGGTTCCTATGGTTGCCGCCAGCGCCGTACATGCCGACCGGAAGGATCCCTGAGGACTCTTCCTGTCCCTGAGAAGGTTCCCGATCGTCGCGTTCCACCAGCATGGGATCTTCCTGAGCTGAAAGAACCGGATCCGCACACTGTATACGGTCCCCACCATCAAAAACAGTACCGGTGTCCATGGTCCCCAGACAATATCATGGATCTCCCCAATCATATTCATTCCATATCACGCCCTGCAGCCTGACGGCCTCATTTTCTATCCCGCCGCGCATTACCGCCGCCCGCCGCGTTTTTACCTTTTCTATTTCTTACTACGTTTTATTCCCATTTCCACACATCTATGCTATAATAAACACTGTGTCTGCCCATGGCAGCTTTTATTTGCACAAGCAGAAAGCCAAAGTCCGCGCCGGAGCAGGACCTTGGCATTTTCTTTCAAAGGAGATGATTCTTGTGCCCGGATTTACGACTCACTACCTGTTCGGTGTAAAGGCCTACAATGACCTTCCGAACAACTACCTGAAACATGTGATATCCAAATACCGCTGGCTCTACCAGCTTGGTCTCCAGGGACCTGATATCTTCTTTTATAATATCCCGATCCTCCGTCACAGGGACTACCGCAACGTCGGCTCCCATATGCATGAGTATCAGGTAAACGACTTTTTTAAGAACAGCCTCTTAGAGCTCACCGAGATCCACTCGAGACAGCAGAAAGAGGAGGCGGCGGCATTCCTCGCAGGATTCATGTGCCACTATATCTCTGATTCGATCTGCCACCCCTTCGTCTACGGGCGGATCAAGTACCGCACCGATAAGAAAAAGACCGAGTGTCATGGACTCCATGCCGCCCTGGAAAACGATATCGACGCGATCCTGCTCTGGAAGTTCAAGCACAAAAAGCCGTCCGAATTCAACCAGACCGCTTCCCTCTGTTTAAACGCCCAGGAGAGCCAGTTTATCTCCAGATATCTCAGCCGGTGCATCAACCGCACCTACTACCAGATCACAGAGAAAAACAACTTCCAGGTCACAGACGGAATGGTTGCCCGCTCGATCTTCGCGATCCGTTTCGGAAGCCGGATCCTGTCCGATCCCGAGGGACATAAGACCCATGTGATCGGTTCTCTGGAATCAATCTTCCTAAAGCATCCGATCGCTTCTAAAAAGCTTGTGACGGATAAGCTTTCCGCCCAGGTCCGCGATATCCTGAACCTGGACCATGAGGTCTGGACGAATCCATGGGATAATTCCATCGCCTCGACGACGTCATTCCCGGATCTGTACCATCAGACCTTGAAGAAATGCAATGCAGTCTACTATTACCTCAATGCGTTCTTGATCGCGAATGTCCCATCCGGGCCGCCGGATATGTCCGCGCTGTTGGCAGAGCTTGGAAACTATTCCTACCACAGCGGGCTTGATGTGGGATGACCTGCATCATCTGATGCCAGACACGGATCCCGGGAGGCTTCGCTTTCCGGGGCATATCGCTTAAAACGGATGATTTCTGCCCTGTGCTGCAGAATTATCATATACTATCATAGCTGTTTCACTTTTTAAACAGCTGCCATCTATCAACTTCCGCTCTGTCTGTATGAGAGACAGCCGGATCCATTCCGTCAGATTTCACTACGGGGACAGGCAGACGGCAGAAATGGAAAAGGAGAATTACATTATGAAACCATTGATCTTACTGACCGGAGGAACCGGCGCAGCAGCCAACGGAACACCGACATGGGCATTAAACCAGAACTATGCTGAGAATATCCGCCGCGCAGGCGGCATCCCGATCCTTGCAGTCAACAACGACTGTGCTGAGGAGTACGCGGATCTCGCTGACGGACTTCTCTTAAGCGGCGGTAAAGACGTTGAACCAAAGCTCTACGGTCAGGAAAAGATGTTTGACTTCGTCATCACAGACCCACAGCGCGACGATCTGGAATACAAGATTATCAAGGCCTTCGTTGACCGCAGGAAACCGATCTGGGGCATCTGCCGCGGAATCCAGATCTTAAACGTATACTTCGGCGGTACTCTCACCCAGGATATCCCGACACAGCTCGGCGGTGATCACTCCAAGGGTGTCTGCCATCAGGTGACGCTCAAGAAAGATTCCATCTTAGGAAACCTTTACGGCGAGTCCATGGAAGTAAACAGCTACCACCACCAGGCCCTCGACAAGCTCGGCGAAGGTCTCCAGGCCATCGCATGGGGCGAGTCCAACGGACACACCTTCACAGAGGCTGTGCAGCACGAGACTCTTCCGATCTGGTCCGTACAGTGGCACCCGGAGCGCATGACCGGCCCGGTTACAAACCCGAAGGAATGTGCCGACTCTCTTCCGATGTTTGAGTACTTCGTGAAGCAGTGTGCAAAATAAGCCGCGTCAATAAACGCTGGTCTGAAATTTAAAACTGAATCCATACTATAAACGCCGCATTTATTCTGCCGTTAGGAATAGTGCGGCGTTTGTTACTGTTCAGCAGGTCTGTGCAGACCATAAGAAAATATGACAACAAAAAATGGCAGGACGCTTTCTGGATCACATTGAAAAGCATTCTGCCATTATATTGTCTTAATTATTTATTCTGTTAAAATTATTCCAACTAATTACTTGGAAGCCTTTGTCTCGTCAAGCTTCTTCGGTGAATCGTCTGCAACGTCCTCCGGACCTTCTGCAGCAGTCTCGTTGCTCTTGAGGTCGATCTTCTCTCCGGCCTTGTAGCTCTTATCTACAAGTGCCTTTCCTCCCTCAGTAACAACTTTTACATCAAGGGAGAACTGGTTCCAGAGTGTTCCGAAGGAATCAGTGCTGGAATTCTCAAGATCCATGCTCTGTGCAGCGATGATATCGTTGAACTGCTTAACCATTGTCACAGCATATTCCATAGCGTCATCGTTTGTTGTGTCGTTCTTTACTGTCCATGTGAGACCGATGTTTAATGCGGACTCATCATAAGTGAACTCCATCTTTACAGACTGCGGGAATGCAGATGTGTCGTTGAACAGTCCGTCGCACTCGCTCTGTGCCTGCTCCCAGTCGTACATCGTCGTCTCTACAGTCTCATCCTCTACAAGGAAGTTCTGGTCTCTCGGAAGTGTCTCGTCGTCATCCGTCTCCATTTTTGCCGGATCCACTTCTTCACTTCCGGATACCGGTGCATCTGTTGAAATGCTGCTCTTTGTACATCCGCCAAGGGCAAGAACTACTAAAGACAGCACAGCCATTCTCTTTAATAATTTCATGATAAAATTCCTCCTCTGAATTCAACGGATCTCCCATTATGCTAAATAGAATTTTCCGGGAAATCGGCATACTCACGTATTATATACGATTCCTTTTTATTTTTGAAGTCCTTTTCTCAAATTTACACAAATAATTCATGATTTTGTAATGTTTTTCCATTTGTTCCGGTGGGAGTCCGCCGATCACAGCTGAAAAAGTTCCTGCCAGGATCATTTTCCATGCATAGAACCTACCGGACATCCTGTCCATCTGTATCTTTGCTTCGGTTTTTTTTGATATTAGCAGTATCTTTCACGATATACACCGGCCTGTCCTTGATCTCCGCAAACAGGATCGCGATATACTCGCCGATGATCCCCACGATCATAAACAACACGGAAAACATAAACGAGATCAGTACCACGATGGTCGCATAGCCGTTCGGCGCCCCATAAATTTTCCAGGTATAGACGGTATAGATCACCATGATCAGTCCGAAAAGCGCTGTGATCACACCGGAATAGATTCCAAGCTTTAACGGCAGATCAGAAAAGCACAGGATCGTGTTGATGGAAAACTTGAACAGACTCTTTAAGCTGTACTTGCTCTCCCCTGCAAAACGCGGTCTCGCCTCGTACTCGATGGTGGTCTTCTCAAAACCGATGCTCTGGACATAGCCCCGCAGGAAGCGGACCTTCTCCCGGTAGTTGTTCCTGAGAACCTCCGCCGCGTTTTTGCTCACCGCAAAAAAGTCCGAGGCGTTGGCCTCAAACTTCACATCGGAGAGATGGTTGATCAGCTTGTAGAACGCCGCGGATGTGACATTCTTCACCAGCCCAGCCGTCTTATTCCTCGTGCGGACCATGCTGATCACTTCATATCCCTCGTCAAATTTTTCCACGATCTCCGGCAGGCACTCCGGCGGATGCTGCAGGTCCGCGTCCATGCAGACGATACCGTCACCGCCCGCATAGTCCAGCCCTGCGATCATCGCCGCCTCATGCCCGAAGTTCCTGGAAAAATTGACGATCTTCACTTTTTCGTCCGACGCCGCGAACTCCTTTAGGATCGAAAGGGACTGATCCCTGCTGCCGTCGTTCACGAACAGGAACTCATAGTCCCAGTTTCCCGGCAGCCTTTTCAGGATCTTCCCTGTCTCTGCATAGAATTCTCTTAGCGCCAGCTCCTCGTTGTATACCGATACAACGACCGAAAGCAGTTTAGTCATAAATTTTGATCTCCATATCGGAATGTTCCGGAATCTGTTTTTCCTTCGGCGGAAGCTTCATGTAGTCGCCGTAAAGCTGCGTCAGAAGCTCATCCCAGCCGGCCGGAGCGTAGAACCTCGTGTCCTCAAAAGGCATCTCAACGACCTCATCGTCCCACTCTCTCTTCATCTCCACATAGAACCAGTTCGGCGCGTAACCCGTGTAGAAATATAACGGGCGCTCTTTCCTGCTGTCCATATGGCACAGGGCATTCCACAGCTTCCAGATCACCGGGAATGGGATCAGCTTTCCGATGGTCGCGAGAACTGCCACAAAAAGCTTCATAACGCCCTTGTAATCGCTGTAATCGATCTCATACCGGTGTCCCAGGGCAAATCCGTAGAGAACGCAGTGGGAGAGCTTTGTGAGCTTCTTCGCGAGCTTTCCCTCCGGAAGTCCGTCCACGATGAATAGGTCCACATTCAGGCGGCTGATCTTATCGTCATAGAACTCCATCTTTCCGGAGTCCTCAAACTTCTGGCTTTTATTGTAGGTCACACGGGAGATAAAGTCGTAGAACGCCTTTCCGCCATGGTACTCGTTCGGCTCCACAAAGGACATGTCCTCCGGTAGCTCCCGTCTTACGACCTTCGCGAACATCTCGTAGTTCTTTCTCGTGAACATGACGTCCACATCGTCATCCCACGGGATGAAGCCGCCGTGGCGCACCGCGCCCAGAAGCGTGCCGGAATCCAGTGCGTACTTGATCTTGTACTTTCTGCAGATCCGGTCGATCTCCTTTAAAAGCTTTAAGTTGACCTCATGGACTTTCGTCAGGTCAAAGGATTTTTCTCCGCTCACTGTAACAGCCCCTCTTTAATCACTTTTGCCATATAGTCGATCTTTTCGTCTGTCATTCCCGGATAAACGCCAACCCAGAAGGTGTCACTCATGATCCGGTCCGTATTTTCCAGGGTTCCTACTACGCGGTAGCCCTTTTTCTCTGCTCTCATCTCGTCGAAGCACGGATGCTTAATGAGGTTTCCGGCAAACAGCATTCTCGTCTGGATGCCTTTGCTCTCGATGTACTGGACGAGTTTATTTCTGTCAGTTCCCTCTTTACATGTGATCAGGAAGCCGAACCAGCTTGGTCTGGAATTCTCAGCCGGTACCGGAAGGATCAGACGGTCCTCTGTCTCAGCGAGAGCTGCTCTCAGGCGGTCGAAGTTGTGGCGTCTGCGCTCCACGAAGGTCGGGAATTTCTCGAGCTGGGCACATCCGATGGCTGCCTGGAGGTCTGTGGCTTTCAGGTTATATCCGAAATGGGAATATACATATTTGTGGTCATAGCCAAGCGGAAGCTCACCGTACTGTCTGTCAAAGCGGTGTCCGCAGAGGTTGTCATGTCCGGACGGGCAGACACAGTCACGGCCCCAGTCGCGGAAGGAACGGATGATCTTGTTTAACAGCGGATTGTCCGTGTAAACGGCTCCGCCCTCACCCATGGTCATGTGGTGCGGCGGATAGAAGCTGGAGGTTCCGATATCGCCTACGGTTCCGGTGAATTTCTCCTCACCGTTGACGGTGTATCTGGAGCCTAACGCGTCGCAGTTATCCTCAACGAGCCACAGGTTATGTTTCTCACAGAATTCCTTCACTGCCTTTAAATCGAACGGGTTTCCGAGTGTATGGGCGATCATGACTGCCTTTGTCTTATCGGAAAGTGCCGCCTCTAACTTTGTGACATCGATATTGTACTGCGGGATCGTCACGTCAACGAACACCGGGACAGCGCCATACTGGATCGCCGGAGTTACGGTGGTCGGGAAACCTGCCGCAACAGTGATGATCTCGTCCCCACGCTTTACACGGCGCCCGCCGAGAAGCGGGGATGTAAGTGTCATGAATGCGATCAGATTTGCGGAGGAACCGGAGTTTACGAGGGCGCAGTAGCGCACATGAAGGTACTCCGCGAGCTTCTTCTCGAACTCATCCGTGTAACGTCCGGATGTAAGCCAGAACTCCAGGGAGCTGTCCACAAGGTTTACCATCTCCCTGCTGTCGTACACACGGGACGCGTACGGAATACGGTCTCCCTCATGGAATTCCTTTTTCTGGTTATGGAATTTATCGGCATATTCGGCTACGAGGTCAAGGATCTCTTTTCTTGCCTCCACCTCTGTCTTGTTTTCAAACATAACTTTTTCCTTTCCTGATGATACAGCAGACCAATTTCTGAACTCGTTCCTGCTGTATACAATGTTTCATTTGCCGGGAAGTTTCTGCACGCACCTCCAGGTTTCCTGTCTTTTTCAAATAGTGGACGATTTTCTTCTGTTCTACTGGAACATCTCCTTGATCTGTCTGTCCATGACAGCCACAACATCGCCGTTCTTCTCATACTCCTGGCACCACTCAACAGTGAGTCCGATGGCTTCCTTCACGCCATAACGCGGATGCCATCCAAATGTGGTCTTCAACTTGGAGCAGTCGAGTTTTAAGAAGTTTGCCTCGTGAGGACCTCCGTCGCTCTTGTTTTCCCAGGAAAGTCCATTTCCCCAGGCGCTGCAGAACATGTCCACAAGCTCACCCGTGGTCACGCAGTCCTTGTCATCCGGTCCCACGTTGTAGTATCCGGAGTATTTTCCGTCCTCATACTGGGCCTTCGCAACCATGAGATATGCCGCTAACGGCTCCAGCACATGCTGGTACGGGCGGGTAGAATGCGGATTGCGGACAACGATCGGCTTTTTCGCCATCGCCGCACGGACGCAGTCCGGAACGATACGGTCATTCGCGAAGTCGCCGCCGCCGATGACATTTCCCGCACGGCAGGTTGAGATTGCGCAGTGTCCGTCCGCAAAGAAGGACTTCCTGTAGCTGTGTGTCACAAGCTCGGAACATGATTTACTGTTGGAATACGGGTCATATCCGTCCAGACGATCCACCTCGCGGTAGCCGTACTCCCACTCCCTGTTCTCGTAGACCTTATCCGTCGTCACATTTAAGAAGGACTTTACACAGGGATTTAAGCGGACACATTCCAGAATATTGACTGTTCCCATAACATTTGTCTCATAGGTGTAGACAGGATCCCTGTAGGAATCTCTCACGATCGGCTGCGCCGCCAGATGCAGGACGATCTCCGGTTTTGTATCCTCGAATACCTGCTTTAAATGGGCAAGATCCCGAATATCTCCGATGACGGAATTCATCTTTCCCTCAAGACCTGCCATCTGGAACAGTGCCGGATCTGTCGGCGGGTTTAAGGAGTATCCTGTGACCTCGGCACCGGCATTTACGAGGATTCTCGAAAGCCAGGTTCCTTTAAAGCCGGTATGTCCGGTTACAAGGACCTTCTTTCCTTTATAAAAGTTAAATACTTCTTCCAAATTCATTTTCCTATCTCCATTTAGGGATTTTTGCTCTCCGCGCAGCTGTTTTCTGCGATCCTCACAGCGGCTTCCGGAAAGCAGGCGTGTGAACTATTCCCAGATTTTCCACGGAGCGTTTCCGGACTGATACATCACCTCTAACTGCTGTTTCTCGCGCTGGGTATCCATACACTTCCAGAATCCCTCGTGGCGGTATGCCATAAGCTCGCCGTCCTTCGCGAGGTTTCTTAACGGCTCCTGCTCGAATACGGTGGAATCGCCCTCAATGTAGTCGAATACACCCGGGTTCATGACCATGTAACCGCCGTTGATGAGACTTCCGTCATCATCGTCCTTCTCGCGGAAGGAATTGATCTTTCCGTTCTCCTCAAGGTCAAGGACGCCGAATCGCTGTCCGATATTGACTGCCGTGATGGTAGCGATCTTTCCGTGGCTTCTGTGGAATTCCTCCAGTGCCTTTAAGTCGATATTTGCAAGGCCGTCGCCGTATGTCAGCATGAACGGCTCATTTCCCACATACTCTTTGATCCTCTTTACACGTCCGCCGGTCATGGTGTTGAGTCCTGTGTCGATCAGAGTCACCTTCCACGGCTCCGCATAGTTGTTGTGGACCTTCATGCTGTTGTTCGCAAGATCGAAGGTCACGTCGGATGTGTGAAGGAAGTAATCCGCAAAGAACTCCTTTACCACATACTGTTTGTATCCCAGACAGATGATAAATTCGTTATACCCGAACTGGGAATAATATTTCATGATATGCCACATGATCGGCTTCTCACCGATCTCGATCATCGGCTTTGGTTTTAAATGGCTCTCCTCACTGATCCTTGTTCCGAATCCTCCTGCCAGGATTACTACTTTCATAGGTTTACCTCCATATATTCCAACCGTTTTCTTTGAGGACCGTAAGCGCTTCCCGGCATCCCGGTTTGTGATATTCCAGCGCGTCCTCCAGTGTTTTGTCTGACTCGTTTTCAAAATTTAATAAGATCTGTTTTACTTCGTCCCGGTTATGTTCTTTCCGGTACTTTCCGAAGCGGAATTCCTCCTCCGTCGTCATCACGTTTCCGATGAGGAACACGGCGGCGAGGGCGATCGATAATCTCTTTACCAGCTTTGACAAAGGATCCTTTTCAGTCCTGCTGATATGCTGTGCCCCTTTCGGCTCTGTGCCTCTGCTTTCCCTGCATTCTTCCTTTTTACAGAATCCGCACTTCGCAGCCAGAGCGAACGTAAGAAAGATTCCGATCACACCGATCTGATACTGCAGCGCATACCGGGAACTCATCCCATACTTGTCATTCGGCATAAAGATATACCGGCTCACAAGCACCATCAGGTGGTTCATACCACCGCCTGCCAGGAGCATCAGCGGCAGGATCGTCTGTTCCTCGATCCGGTAATAAAAATTCATCCACAGCGCAAAGAAATACGCAAACAGGACGATCACGCCGACCGCGCACCAGACCTTCCCCGGAATCCCTGCAAAGCTCCTGTCAATCAATTCTACTCCAAAAACCATGGAAGCAAAAGACTTAAGAAGAAATTTAATAAAAAATTTCGGATCCTGTCGGAAAGCCGTAAAGAGCGGCACATTTACCGCTCCCGAATACTCGTAAACCGCCTGGGAGTTGCTCCAGAGGTAAATGAGAAACGGAATGACTGCCACTGCGATCAGGGCGATCACGCGGGCGGTTCCGATTCCGGCAAGATCATCTGAAATTACACCGATCACGCCAGCGTTTTCCCTGCCTTTGCCCGATACGTTTTTCCTATCCGTGCTGCTTAAATTCTGTCTGTCGGCCTTTGCCTGATATTTTCCAGATAAACTCTTTGCAATTACAATATCGCGCACGTAAATAAACAGGTACGCCATCACGATCGTTACCGTGTAGATCGCGCAGTACGGTCCCGCCGCCCCTATGGTGATCACAAACGGCAGTACAAAGAGAAGTACAAGCTCCGATTTCTTCGCGTTTCGGAATCCCTTTTCGTACACCTGATCCAGCAGGGCATAATTCCAGAAAAACAATCCGAATGCCAGGAAATGCGCCCATCCGGTTCCGTTGTACAGCATCTCCCACTTATTAAGGCTGAACATAACGATCATCATCGCCGCGTACCAGACCGGGCAGAGTTCCTTTTTCCTGCTGTACCGGCCGATGACCAGGGCGGAGAGTCCAAATCCGAGGATGCCCATGATCCGGTCCACAGTGACGCTGTATCCAAAGATCATGACATTCAGTCCGCGCTCTAAGAAGTTCACCGGAATTCTTGTGAGCAGATCCGCCACAAAAAACTTATCCGGGTTCCACACGTCCGGCAGATAGGAATTGATGAGCCGGATATAATCGGAATACACCATGTCAATGGCGGAGCGCCTGATATATGCCAGATAAAAAATCATCCCCAGAACTGGAAGTCCGATATAGACATAGCTTTTCTTATTCTTCATGATCTCCTCCGCCTGCTGCGGTTCTTCCTACGTTATTTCCTGCATGTTCCGCTGCCGGTCTTCTTTTCGGTCTGCGGCGGCGTCTCGCTGTCGGATCTGCTGCGCCTTCATTCTGTGTCTGCCTTGCTGCAATGTTCCCCTGCGTCCGCTTTTCCGCTTCTCCACTCTTCCGCTTCAATTGCGGTGCTGTGTTCTTCTTTGACTTTTCTGACTTCACTGTCTCTTTCTTATCAGTTCCCGCTGTCCATCCGCCGGTTGGCTGACTGAGTGTCACGATCCTCATGGAAGTCTGGGGCTGTACCTGGCGCGGTTGGCGATCTGTCTCTTTCCCATGACACACAGTGCGTTTTTCTGTCGGCTTTACCGTTTTTTCTGTCGGCTCTGCTATTTTTTCTGTCGGCTTTGCTGCCTTACTCTGCGGTGCAGTCTCGCGAACCATTCCTGCTGCCTCAGCCTGCTCTCTGGCCGCTTTCGCGCGCTTTCTTCTCTGACGCCTCTTTGCGGAAGAACTCAGCTTCTCCGGCTGGGCATTCTCTGCGGTCTTCTCTACAATCTTTACCTCCCTGCTCTGCTGGGCTTTATTGACCGCTGTTTTTACTTCTCTCTTCTGCTGAGTTCTCTCCGACGTCTCATTCTTTCCAGTTGCCTTCCCATTGCTGCCGTTCTGCGGCTTTCTCAATGTCTGCTGATTCTCAGTGCTTTTCTGTTCCGCCGTTTTCTTTCCCTCGGTCTTCTGAACCACTCTCTGATTGCCGCTTACCTTTGCGTCCTGCCTCGCGTTCCCGCCACTGGTCTGCTTTCCGCCTTCACGCTTCCGGGCATGTCCCTGTCCGCTGTTCTTCGCCTGGCTTTTTCCTGCCTGACTCTGTCCTCCACTCTTTGACTGCCCCTGTCCGCGTCCCTTCATCTGTGCCACGGACGTCTTCTTCACGCTCGCCCCATGGCACCCCGTCTGGCTCTTTTTAACCGCCGGTCCTCTCTGTTTCCGCCGGTTTGCGTGGTGGTCAGCGACGATCCGCAGAACATCTTCCATATAATTGTACTGATTCCAGGCATCTTCCTTAGAAACATAGTTCTCATGAACCGCCTTGTTTCCGATCACGCGGATCTCGTTCAGTTCCCACTTTCCGACCCGGTCCAGATACCCGTTCTCGTCGAGCCACCATCCAAACTGCTGGAATGTCATGACTCTCTGACGCTTTCTCCCGTTCATCCGGTAAGTTTCGCGCTGTCCTCTTCCATCCGGACCGCTCTTGGCGTTCGCCATCGCCTGGGCAGAATTGTCGAGCTCGATCCCATTAAATTCCGCCACCAGCTTCAGAAACAGTTCCAGATTCTGGCGGCCCTTTACCATAGCCGCATTATACTCCCCGCGCCGCAGCCATTGCTTTTCCTTCTTGAGTTCCCGCTTTACGGGAGCAAGATGGGCAGTCATGTCCCTCTTCCTCAGGAAATATCCGAGTACAAGGAACAGGACCACAGCAACGGCAAAGCCCGCGCACATTGGAGCCCACTGCTGTCCATTCATTCTTCTGATTCTCCTTTTTTACTGTCGCAGCCTTCTCCGGCTGCCCTTTTGCAGAAAATTTCATTCCTGCGTTTTCCCGTTGGTCCGCAAAAATTTCTGCGGACCTGCCTCTTTTACTGGTCTGTCACCTTCACGACCATCGCCAGATTTTCCTCCCCGCGGTGTTCCTTCGCCCCTTTCACATAGAAGTTGCAGGAAAATTCCACGGTAAATCTCTGATACGGCGCAGCCGGGATCTCGTAGTACATCGTGTTGTCCGTAAATACAAGATCAGCCATCTGCCGTCCGTTCACCTTGATCTTACAGGTCTCACCGCCTGTAAGCTTGTCCGGGTAGTAGCACTTTAAGGTCAGCTTGCTGCTCTCCCCGTTTGTCAGAACGATCTTCGCGTGCTCATCGATCCATCCGTCCGAATAGCTGCCGAAAGGCGTGTCGAACCTCTGCCTCTTCACGACCTCCGTCACATCGTTGTATGCGTTGTGCTCCGGATCCTCACACAGGATCACCATGTCATCCGTGATCTCTTTGAGATCCATGTCACTGTCGATAAACTGGAGCTTCGGAACATTTGTTTTATCTTTTGCATATACTTTCAGGAATGTTTCAGCATTAAAATCACTGATCTCAAAATCCTTCCCGATGATGTAGATCTCCTTGTCGAAGATATCGTCCCCGTATGTTCCGTATGTCTTCTCCGCCAGGGAATTATACTGGCTCTGGGGCGCCCACAGATACAGGTTGTCCCAGTTGTCCCGGTAATATGTCTCCACCGGGAAGATCAGGCAGCCGTACAACAGCACCAGGATCCCCGCCTTCCCCATCACCCGTGACAGGTAGGCAAAGAACAGAAGCGCCGCCGCGTAAGCCACATAGACCCAGCGCATCTCCACACGGATCGTCACGCTGGAGCTGCCGATGCAGAGTGTGATAAACACAAGGAACAGCACCGCGTTCTTTAAATGGCAGACGATCTCATCCCGCGCCCGGATCATACCGATCACAGCCGCCAGAACGCCTACACCCAGAATTGCCTCCGCCGCCAGGATTAGATTTTTGATTCTATCCGGGCTGTCCGCAAACGGTTCGATACAGAGGTGGAGCGGTCCGGAGTTTCTCCCAAACACGAGTCCCACCTGGTTCAGTGCCTGTCCAATGGCGTCCGTGAACTTAAAAGTATCTGCCACGTCAGTTCCGCCGGTTCCCGCCGGTGAAAGCGTTCCGATAGTGTAAAGGCGGATCATCTGGATCGCGCCGAACACGAAAAGCGTGATCACGAAAAGCAGGAACTTCGGGAGATGGAAACCAACCTTCTCCTCAGCCGCTGCTGTGCGGGCCGCCGCCTCTTTTTTATTCTGCGCCCCGCGGCTCTGTCCTCTTCTTCGGCTTCGTCTCGGCTCCGCGGCGCGGTTCGGTTCACTATTTCTCCCTGTCTCCGCTGTCACAGTCTCCGGCGCCAGTCCCTTTCCAAATCCGAGGGCTACTGCCAGAAGCAACAATGGAAGAAGCGCCATATACCGTTCGTGAATGAAGCAGACTACAAAATACAAGAGGTTTGCCATGAGAAAGGCCCCCGTTTTTTTCTCATTCACATACCGGTACAGAAACCACAGTATCCCCAGCGCTGCCCAGAGCGCCAGGCTCTCCATCAGACCGTAAAACTGACCGATCTGATAATATGCCATTCTGGATGACAGGTAGAGAATCCCCACAGCGAAGCTTATGATCCTTCGCCCGTCGCTGAATGACACCGCCATCCTGTAAATGCTGTATGCGATTCCCGCGTTCAGGATGATGTTGAATGGAACCATCCATTCCACATGTCCCCCGATGAAGAAAAGCTCCAGCCAGGACGCCAGATAAAACAGGAAGCGGAAGCGGCTGCTGCCCATTGGGAATACATACTCCGTAAATGACTGGTTCCTGTAGCAGGACCAGAGATACAGGTCATCCATGTAAAGTCCCTTTAATTTCACTCCCCGGTTGATCCAAAATCCAAATCCCAGAAAGATCGCAAAGATGAGGAGCTCCGGGCTCCACCTCCTCCACACTTTCAGGATCTTCTCCTGTAAATTCATGTCTTATCCCCTTACTGCTGTTCTCCGGGCCAGTATTTTTCAGTAAACTCCGCTAAAAGCGCCTCACTCTCCTCCTCGGTGAGGTTCTTCGGATCAGACGAGAATACCGCAAGCCCGTTTCCGTTTTCATACAGGAGATCCATAAGATACCCCTGTTTTAAGAGACCTGTCACGTTCCGGAATCCATCCGTTCCAGGCTTTAAGTATCCGCTTCCGAGATAGATGTAATCTACTCCCGCGAATGTAAAGAAGTCCGCCAGCGCCTCCGGGCTGGATGAGAGATTAAAGTTTCCACCGCTTCCCTCAATGTCCGTGTAACTCTGAGTGCTGCACGGGAACCTCAGCATTTCCGGCTGCTCACCGAATACGACGACGCGGTTTCTCGGGTTCTCCGCCAGGATATCCCATATCTTCTCATTTCCGTAGAAAGCAAGCAGTTCATGGGACTCTTCCATATGATCATAATATCCCTTGTGGATGAACTTCACCGGTGTCAGTCCCAGGGTTCCGCCCCAGTTGCTGACCGCCGTGATGGTCACATTAAAGAGAATAAACGGTACCAGCATCCTGCATATGGACCCGCGCAGGAAACCGCTCTTTAATTTTCCTACCACAATCACCGCCATGATCGCTGACAGCGCATAGAGAAGCAGGAAATAGTTGCCGTCCACCTGCCATAACAGGTAAAGAGCCATGAGACTCATGAGTCCGTTCGTCACAAATACCAAGGCCAGACAGATCAAGGTATTTTTCTCTTTCTGCCTCGATCTTCTCACATCCGCCAGCACCGGCAGACAGACGAGAAGAAGAAAGAGCAGAAGCAGCGGTGTGCCCCAGGCAATCCGCACATGGGCCATGTCCTCGCCCACAGGGGCCATGAGGACACCATAAATTCTCTTTAAAATGTGCTTTAGTCCCTCGATTGAGATCATGGATCCGCCGTTCGACGGCAGACTTTCAAACCGGTACGGGTACCTCACGGTAAATCCGAGGGCCGCCCAGATCGAGTTAAACACGGATGTCAGCGGAAGTCCCGTATGCAGCCATGTCCGGTACCAGATGAGAAGCCACATCGGGATCATATAAATACAGGAAGGAAGAAAACTTTCCTTCAGCCGGAATTTCAGCTGTCTCGTGAGCAGGATATAAAGCCCCGCCGTTCCAGCGGCCACCGTTGAAAATACAAGTGCCGTTGGCTTTAACACAAGCGTCATCAGGTAGGCGTCCACCGCCAGCACGAGATACGCGCTCCTCTGTCTGCGGATATAGAGCAGAAGAAACAGCAGCAGTACAAGCTGCATAAACACCGTCATGGAATCCGTCTTTGCCGTGATGGACATGTTCATGATTCCCGGAATGCAGGAGAGAAGTGTCATGCATCTCACCGCATACCTTCTTCCGACAAACAGCTCCACGATCTGTCCCGCCGCGATCAGAGTGCCGACAGTCATCCAGATCTGGAAGCTCAGGAAAAATCCGTAGGACGGCAGCCCGGAGATCGGTAAAAGCAGTGTCTCAAGGCCTTTCGAATAGGTGTACACCACATTGACCATTCCGAGATTTTCATAGATTCCGCCGCCGTTGTCCAGAACATACTCATTCCGCAGTCCGTAATGGAGGGAATCGTAGTCGGCACAGATATTCATTCGTCCCGCCTGCAAAAGGATCATGGCGAACATGAGCGCGATACAGATGGACATCTCCAGGGAGATCCTGGTTCTCTGCGGCACGCGTTTCCACGGCATTCCGCTATCTCCCGCCGCCCTCAATTCCATCATCCGGTACCCAGCCAGAAGTCCGGCGATGACCACTGTGAGAAACCGGAAGCTTGTGATCCCACATCCGAAAAACAGGGATCCCAGGCAGAACAGGCATATCATAAATCCACTTCCAAGAAGGAAGTCCGCCAGCCCTGTGATCACATGGTACTCCCTCCATCTGTGCTCCCGGTCCATCCCTCTGCGGATCCGTGCGCCGAGCATCAAAAGCACCAGCACATACGCGCCTGACAGGATCATCGCCGTGAATGCCTGATGGATCCAGAGAAATCCGGCTGTGATGAGAAGTACCGCACCTGTCCGGATCCGGTTCGATTCAATTTTCCAGATCGTGAACAGATATAAAAAGAACAGCACCGCGATCTCCGTCAGAAGGTCGATGGTCTCCGTTCTTCTGAGCCTGATCCCGTCTACGCCTGTCACATAAACCTGTCCGATGGCAACTAACAGTGCGGGTACCGCCGCCAATGCCAGAATAATTAACGAGGCACATTCCCGTCTCTTCATAATTCCCCCCAGGTCATGGTCTTTTTATTCCGCATAAAACTTATCTTCTAACATCAGGCAGAGCACATGGTAGATCGGCAGGTGGAGTTCCTGGATCTTGTAGGTCTCCTGCTCCGGCACGATAATAGCGACATCTGCGAGCTTCGCGAGCTTTCCGCCTGTCTTTCCTGTGAGACCGATAACTTTAAGTCCCTTCGCCTTTGCGGTCACAGCGGCGTACATCACATTCTCAGAGTTTCCGGAGGTGCTGATTCCGAGGAACACATCCCCTGCTTTTCCGTAGCCGTTTAACTGCTGTGCGTAAGAGAGCATTCCATCCACATCGTTTGCGAATGCTGAGGAGAGAGCCGCATGGTTTGTGAGGGCGATGGCCGGGAGCCCGCCCTGAAGCTTTTTCGCCAGTTCTTCCCCTCTCTCCGGGTCTGTCTGCTTTAACGCCTCGGCGAGTTCCGCAGATACCGGGCGACGCTTTACAAAACCTTTCATCAGCTCTCCGACGATATGGTCAGAGTCTGCGGCACTTCCGCCGTTTCCGGCGATCAGAAGCTTTCCTCCGTCCTCATAGCATGTCTCCAAGATCTTGTATGCATCCTCGATCTGCCCCTTTACGGATTCCAGAACCGGGTATCTCTTTACTAATTCTTCAATCATTTCTTTCTCCTTTTTGTCCCGCCCGATCATTGATACGCATAATGGGCAGGCAATGCCATTTTCATGCTATCCATTTTAACACATAAGCGCCTGTCTTTCCACCGCCAAATTACTTACAATCGCCCCAAAATGAAAAGAATGTGCCTTAGCACATTCTCGCGCCTCGCGCGGCCGCTTGCGACAATCTACATCTTTGCGCGAGTGTGCATCTTTGGCACGTCAGTGCCTTTTTATGTAACGGGGAATTCCTCGGAATTTCCTGTTACATGAAAAAATCCGCAGGAAGTCATCTTCCTGCGGATCAAAACATTCAAAGTATAAAAGTTGATTACTTAAGAGTAATCTTAGCGCCTTCAGCCTCAAGTTTTGTCTTGATGTCGTTAGCTTCGTCTTTGGATGCACCCTGCTTAAGAACCTTCGGAGCGCCGTCTACAACGTCCTTAGCTTCCTTGAGGCCAAGACCTGTTACTTCACGAACAACTTTGATAACTTTAACCTTGTTCGGGCCTACTTCTGTAAGCTCAACGTCGAACTCAGTCTTCTCTTCCTCAGCGGCAGCAGCACCGGCAGCGGGAGCGGCGACAGCAGCGGCAGCGGCGGAAACGCCGAATTCCTCTTCCAGAGCATGAACCAGCTCAGCCAGCTCAAGAACGGTGAGGGTCTTAACTTCTTCGATCATAGCAGTAATCTTTTCGGATGCCATTGTAGTTACCTCCAGTAAATTGTTCAGTAAAATGTTTCAGTCAAAATTTTATTGTTTGATGGATCAGGCCTCTGCGGGAGCTTCTTCCGCAGGAGCGCCGCCCTTCTGCTCCAGAATCTGGTTCAGGACAACTGCCAGAGAGGAGATGGGCGCGAGGAACGTGCCGAGAACCTGTGCAACAAGTGCATTCTTGGAGGGCAGTTCGCCGAAGGACATGAGTTCTTCAACAGACAGAACCTTGCCTTCAACCATGCCGCCCTTGATCTTGACGACGTTCTTGTTCTTCTTGGCAAATTCGCAAATGACGCGAGCCGGAGCGATAGGGTCTTCCGTGGTGGACGCCATGGACGTCGTGCCGTTGAGAACCTCGTCGAACTCGGTGTAGCCGGCCTTGTTGGCGGCGAAGCGGGTCAGCGTGTTCTTCACGACAGAATATTCGACATTCGCAGCACGGAACTGGTTACGCAGCTCGGTATCCTGCGCGACGGTGATGCCCTTGTAGTCTACAAAAACAGCAGAAGTAGCGTTCTGAATTTTCTCAGACAGAGCATCAACGACGGTTTTCTTGCTTTCAAGTACCTTTGCGTTGGGCATGAATGTCACCTCTGAAAATAAAATGTCCTCACGCCAAAGACGTGAGGACACAGAAATGTTACCATTTGTGCGGAACCTCGGCAGGAAGGGCGAACCCTGTTACGATAAACTATCTCCTGCTGTCTTTGGCAGCTTGTATATTATAGCAGAATCTGCGCGAATGTCAAGAGCTATTTTTTAGATCTTGGTGGTAGCAACCTTGATGCCGGGGCCCATGGTGCTGGCAACGGTGCAGCTTCTGATATACTGGCCCTTTGCAGCGGCCGGCTTTGCCTTGATAACAGCGCCCATGAGTGCGTTGAAGTTCTCAGCGAGCTTTTCGGGGCCGAAGGAAGCCTTGCCGATGGGGCAGTGGATGATGTTGGTCTTGTCGAGACGATACTCGACCTTACCGGCCTTGGACTCCTGAACAGCCTTGGCGACGTCGGGAGTGACGGTACCGGCCTTCGGGGACGGCATCAGGCCCTTAGGACCGAGCACCTTACCGAGACGGCCGACAACACCCATCATGTCAGGGGAAGCGACGACGACGTCGAAGTCGAACCAGTTTTCCTTCTGGATCTTCTCGACGAGGTCCATCTCGCCGACATAGTCAGCGCCGGCAGCCTTGGCAGCCTCAGCCTTGTCGCCCTTGGCGAAGACGAGAACGCGGACGTTCTTGCCAGTGCCGTTGGGGAGGACGATAGCGCCGCGGACCTGCTGGTCAGCGTGACGGGAGTCGACGCCCAGCTTGACGTGCAGCTCGACGGTCTCGTCGAACTTTGCGGAAGCGGTCTTGCAGATCAGGCCGAAGCCCTCTGCGGCGTCATACTGAGTGTTCTTTTCGATCTGCTTTGCAGCATCCTGATACTTTTTACCTCTAAACATTGTTCACACCCTCCTTATTCTTCGACGACAACGCCCATGGAGCGTGCGGTACCGGCGATCATGCTCATCGCGGACTCGAGAGTGCTCGCGTTGAGGTCACGCATCTTCATCTCAGCGATCTTCTGGACAGAGGCCTTGGAAATGGTAGCGACCTTGGTCTTGTTGGGGACGCCGGAGCCAGACTCGATGTTGCATTCCTTCTTGATGAGGACGGCAGCGGGAGGAGTCTTGGTGACGAAGGAGAAGGAACGGTCGGCATACACCGTGATGACAACGGGGATGATGAGGCCCATGTCGTTCTTGGTGCGCTCGTTGAATTCCTTGGTGAACGCAGCGATGTTGACGCCGTGCTGACCGAGCGCGGGGCCAACGGGGGGTGCGGGGGTTGCCTTGCCTGCAGGGATCTGCAGCTTTACATAACCAACGACTTTCTGTGCCATAACAGGCACCTCCTTTTTTATAATGTGGTAGCGACGGGCCTAATGCCGCGGTCGCTCTTGGCGAGACGCCCATGCGCCTCTCCCACTTGCGCCGGAGTGGTCATGCTCCGGCCTGTGCGCAGAGTCTGCTGCGCCTCAGGGCAGGACCTCCACCTGGTCGAGCTCCAGCTCCACCGGGGTCTCTCTGCCAAACATGGAAACCACCACCCGGACCTTGTTCTTCTCGGGTTCGATCTCCTCCACGGTGCCCGTGAAGCTGGCCAGG
>OGUQ01001372.1_pt1 | contig 19961 bp, 16 predicted proteins | sample 1574701 | NCBI WGS metagenome assembly OGUQ01 (sample SAMEA2582087, study PRJEB24529) | metagenome | biome: Human gut stool | place: China | collected 2011 | reverse complement strand
GAGGGTTGGAGAAGGTAAAAACAGAATTTACCCTGGTTGCTATTGCACATAATCTAAGAAAACTGGCTAAAAAAGTCAGTTTTCTTTTGTTTTTTACTTATTTCTGTAGGATTACTTCTCGAAAAGTAATAATTGAGAAGACCAAAGATATTTTAAAAATAAAAATGGATAATAAACGGGCAGCATAACAAAAAAAGAAGGCATCCTTTTCAGACACCTTCTTTTTGCGTTTTACCAGAGCCTGACCCTAACAGACAGTCTCAAATAGAGGTTCATTCCTCTTCTCAAGATCTTGATAATCAGGGAGAGGAAAACTTTCAGGGCTGATGGGAGGTGTCTCATCCGGTACAGGTTTAAAGTGGAACAAAAAATTCAACAAAGCCAAGATAAATTCAAGAACCTTTCTGATCTTTTTCATGATGGATAGTCGTTTAGAGTTTATAATACATTGCACTTGATGCGGGGTCGCAAAAAGACAGACCTTATCAATCTGATTTTTGTAGCGTCGGTTTTAATGCGATCCCGTGTCAAGCGCGGGAACAGGATAGTTTTGACCCCTCCCTATGGGGTGGTTGTTTGGTATGGCATACGGTTGAACCGTTATTCTCCGATTAACGCCATCACCGCCTGTATCGTTTGTGTGATCTGGATGATACTGTGCCGATACGTTTCCCGATTATCGCCGTTCAGTTCGCTGATGTAAGGACTGTAGGCGATCTCCTTTGCATAGGCCTGCGGGTCGTTGCTTACCTGCCAAGCGGAGCGATAATTGTTCCGTATCAAGCGGGCGAAATCGAGGAAGGAATTCTCTCGTGTGTCGTAGCGTCGGAAATTCAATGGATAGGAGGATGCCTTTACGGTAGTTTTCCCGCCATGCCAATAAGCGTTGCTGCATCCGTAGGCGGTCAGTCCGAAATAGTTTCGGCACTCCTTTGCCAGATTGCTCGTTCCCCAGCCGCTTTCAAACGCCGCCTGTGCCAGAATGACCAGCGGATTCAGGTTGAAGGCGGCTCCTGCCGACACAGCTGCCGGTAGGCATTCTTTTACGAAGTTGATTTGCGCTGGTTTCATAATTCTCCGGGTCTGTCATCTTCACCACCTGCATTGGACTTATCTGTCTCTTGTCCAATACGTTCAATACTCACTTTGGCGATCATTTCGCGCAGCTTAACTCCCGGAGAATAGATTATTCGCGGCTTCCTGATCAATGATGCGTGAAAATCATCCGCATTTACCACTCCGGAGCTTCCGAGTGAGAGCCGGAAGTTGCCCAATGCACCCAATTGGACCACTTCGCCACGCAACAACGCTTCCTGCATGCAACGGATCAGTCCCAACAAGACGAGAGCCACGTCACCGTCGCTGGCTGTTGAACGGTCTGCCACCACATCGCAGATCGTGTCGAAATCCATCATACCAGTGACATTGGCCGAGGCATAATACCGCTTGGCATCGGCTGCCGCACCTTTGGTCAAGTCTTTTTTTAAAACAAGTTTGTACTTTACTGACATACGATTAATAGATTAAGGGTTAGTGATTTACTACATTACAAAGATACGGTGTCCTGAGGTCTGGCGGGAAAGGTATATACGGTTTGCTGAGGTTTTGGAGGTATTTCTTGTTTTTTTGTAAAATAATTGTCGGATTCCTTGCATGATACCAAAAAATGTCGTACATTTATAATGTATTAGAATGTTTAAATCAAAATTATTATGAATGATAAAAAAATAGAGCTTATATCGGCAAAAGGAGCCATGGGTGTTACCGAATTTGCGCTCCTTTATTTCCCGGAATCTCCCCCTGAGACTGCCTATAAAAGGATGTGGGTATGGATACGGACTTCGCGTGGTCTGAAAGAAAAACTTTTGGCTGCGGGATGGGTGAAATTCCAGAAACTTTATACGCCGAAGCAGGTCGCCTGCCTGGTTGAGCACTTGGGGGAGCCTTAGAAAGAATAAACAACCGAAAGAGCCGCACGAAGCGTTCCTGCGGGAACTGTAGCCTTTCATTTAATACACAATAGTATGGTAATACAAAAAGAAGTCGAAGGTACTTACTTCGACTCTGCGTTCCAGACAAGGAGCGCCAGTTTGATGACCTTGAATCAGTACATCGGTAAGGTGAAGAGTGGTGAGTATGCGAGACCGATCGCCTATCTGCGTGGGCTTATCAAAGCCGGCAAGAAGGATGAAGCTGATGCTTACAAGAAAAAACTGCCCCTCTATGTCGCCGGCGGCGTGATGGAAGGAGGTCGTAAGTTGGAACACATGGTGCGCTATAGTGCTTGCATGGTGATCGATATAGACGATTCGCCTATACCCGTCCTTGAATTGCTCCGCCGGGCGGCTGAGCTCCCGTATGTGAAAGCCGGTCATGTCAGCCCTTCCGGGACCGGCGTCAAGCTCTTCATAATGGTCGACAGTGATTTGAAAAATCATAACTTGGCCTTTGAAATCGTCAAACACCGTGTCGAAGTGGATCTTCCGGGCGTGAAGGTGGACGTCAGTGGAAAAGATCCGAACCGTGGCTGTTTCGCCGGCCATGATCCGAACGCTTTTTATAAGGAAGAATCTGAAGCGATCGAAATCCCCGTTGCTGACCCGGAGCCTCAGGCTGCTTCCGGACATTCCTCCGGAAGCGTGTGCTCCGGCACGCGGCTTTCGAACTACATTGACAAGTATGAACAAAGCAATACTTTTGTTGCCGGTAACCGTCATTCCTATCTTGTGAAGCTGTCCTCTGTCTTGAACAATGCCGGCTTTTCTCTCTACGACGCTGTCAGTGAGTGTGTCCGCCGCTACGGTTCGGCCGACTTTCCGGCTGCCGAGGTCGAGACAACAGTAAACGACATCTACCGACGCTACAGTGCCTCGCATGGGAGCTGTGCGTTCCATCCGGACGGGACCAGTTCCATCCCGAAGTCTGCCAAATCTGCCAAGTCTGCCACCCCCTTTCCCAAAATGGCACAAAAGGATGCAGAATACGGTGAATGTGATGATATAGAGCTGGATAACACCCTTCTTCCTTGCTTTGACGAGAATATCTACGATCACTTGCCACCTCTTCTCACGGACATATTGAAATGTGCGTACAGTCGTACGGATCGCGACATTTTGCTGATATCTTCGCTGACGCTTCTGAGCAGCGTGTCTCCTGGTGTCAAAGGTTCGTTGGGCGAACACGATTACACACCTGCCTTTTATTCGATCATAACCGGCGGTTCTGGAAGTGGGAAAGGGCGTATCGCTGTCCTGCAACGGATGCTCGAACCCTGGCAACAGTATATTTATGACAATTCTCGTCACCAGGTTGAAGAATATGAAGAGTTGCAGGAAGCATACGATAACTACAAGATGCATAAACGTCAGAAACAGACCTCCAAACAGCCGCTCGGGCCGGCTCCGTCAAAGCCGAAGGTGGTGAAACAGAGAAACCTTGCGCTGACGGGTAACGTCACGCAGGCCCGGCTCGTGGAACTGCTCGAAGCCAACTATCCTTACACATCCTGCATGGTCGATACAGAGATGGAGACGGTCTTGAGTATGTTCTCGCAGGATTTTGGCAAATATAACGATGTGCTGAACAAGTCGTATCATCATGAACCTGTAGGCAGCTCGACGAAAAGCAGCGGATCGTTCATGGTCAAACGGCCCAACTTGGCACTACTGCTGAGCGGTACTCCTGCCATGCTTCCCCGCCTGATCCCTTCGACCGAAAACGGTCTCTTCAGCCGTATTCTGATGTACCGCATACCGGGAAGCGGGACCTATCGTCCGTTGACTTCGGCCGACGATAGCCCGGCAGCATCTGAATATTTTGAAAGTTGGGGGCAGCGTGTGCTCGATATCGGAGTTTTTCTCGACAACTCTCCGACCTGGGTCAAATTTAGTGATGCCCAACGTAAACGCCTCGATCGTTTTTTCGAGCGCGAGTACTACAATGTCCGTTCTTTCGGTAACGAAGACATGGAATCGACGGTCCTGCGCTATCGTCTGGCTATTTTTCGCATAGGAATGCAACTGACCGCGTTGCGCAAGGGCGAGAGTGGTTGCTCGGAGCGTGTCTGGACGATCAGCGACGATGATTTCGCCACCGCCTTCCATCTCGGCAAGGTTTGTCTGCAACATGCCTATGTCGTGGCTACATCGTTGCAGAGTGCTTCGTCGGAAGTGCACTTCCGGTTTCCACACCATTTGCGCAACTTGTTTGTCTCCCTTCTTGATTCTTTCAAACGCATTGACGTGGTCAAGGAAGCGAATGTCCGTGAAATTTCAGAATCGACTGTCGATAAATTCCTTCGGAAACTGCAAAAAAATGACCTAATCATCTCAGAAGGAAATGGTTATTACCGGAAGACGGAACGGGGAAAGCAGGTCGTCGAAATTTAAAAAGGCCCCGGCAGACTTGGCGGACTTTGGCAGGTTTTTCACTGAAAATCCGAAAAACTTCAAAAAACAGACCGGTAAGCATCGGGTCAATGACGGACAAGCACCCTTTCGAAACACAGTAGGCATCGGGGTTTTCCCTAAAAAGCACCGATTTTTGAACGAAAGTGGTATTAATGAATTTTTAGAATGCTGTTTTTGTAGATAAATCTCTGTGGATGAGCTATTTGGTGGATGTAAAAATGACGAAAAAAAACGATCGTTTCTTTTCGTCATTTTTACACCACAAAAATACATATACTTTTTAAAACCACAACCCTTTTCCTGAAAAAAAATCTTATCTCTATATCCTTTCTTATCAATCAGATAGCAATTTAAGGACAAAAAACCACCTTTTCAACACGAACTCCAAAAAGAGGCGAAAAAAATGACGAAAAAAACGATCGTTTTTGCTATCAAAATACGAAAGTTAACACGTGTACATTATTAACGCGTGTACATATATATAGGACGAACATTTCAATTATTGTATTATTAATATTAAAGTTTAGATTATGAACAAGAAGATTTCTACTCTTTTGACAGCGGGCTTGTTGGTGACAAGTGCGTTGTGTGGTAGTGCTTGGGCGCAAACCCCTCTTACTATTAATGGAATTGAATTAGAGACTGTGGCAAATCCTGCTGCTACTACGTGGAAAAGCGGTCCGTATTTTGTTATTGCTGACGTGGATGATAGTGGCACGGCTACTGCAAGTGATGTTTTATTGAAAGTCGTAGCTTCACAAGATGGCAAAAACTTGACTTATTCAGGGGTAACCTTATCTGCCGGTGACCAGTCATTGGATTTGGAAGAGACAGCTTGGAATTTCTTGGAGTATCCTCAGAAAGATGCTCTTGGTAAAGATGATGGATATCTATATTCATTGCAAAACATCGGGACTGCTAAGCTTTTGACATTTGACAATACCAATGCTCTTATAACTGAAGCTTCTAAGAGCTCTCACGATGCAGAGAAAAATCAGTTTGCTCGTTTTGCTGTTGATGCTTCTGATAGTTATGACTCCCAGTTCAATCAGAAAGATAATTTGTATCTTTATACAAGTAAGGCATCTGGTAATCCTTTACAAATTGGTTCAGTTGTTTCACTTAATGTTTCGGGAAGCAAGATAATTCTTTGTAAACTCAAAACAAAGACATTAACCAATGATGAAGTTGCTGCATTGAACGATGTAATGGGGGGTGAAGGTTTTAACTTGGATTTCAAGGCTGATAACAAATACTCTTGGAAGAATGATAATTTGTCGAAGGTTAATCTGAAAGCTTTTTATGTAGATTCTGAGATAGACTTGGAGAATGACATGGCTATCCCTGCCGGTGTTTATTTCGCAACTGCCTATCCGGAAGAATTGAACGGAACAGATGTCGAGATCACTGATGAAATGGTAGAGCTGTTCTATCAATGTACTTTCTTGGCTATCGATCCAAAAGGCAATTATGACATCAACAAGGCTGATCGTGCTAATGGTATAGGTTATGAATTGACAACCGTTCAAGGTTCTGAAATGAATTTCTTTACAGGTGCTCGTACTTCAGATGACTATTCTTCCGGTGAGGAAGTTTATGTTGGAAATGCTTGTTTCTCAATCGAAGTCCCTGATCCAATGACGGCTCCGGAAGCTTACAATATTGTTGTAAGCGATATGCACGTGTTTGTTTCTGCCGATAAAAACCCGATAGAAAAACATGACGCTAAAAATGGTTATATCGGTGTAGTGACAGACCAAAAAGAAAATTATCTGGTAACAACTACAGTTGCAGATGCTTTGAGTTTCACAACTACCAATTCAACATTGATGGATGGTGATGATTTGGCGACGTTATTGCAGAAAGAAGATGCTCCTTCTATCTATACGATTCAGTTTGTAAGTGGTGAAAAGAAAGAAAATGAAACCGAATATAAGCAGTATCTGACCATAATGAAAAGTGGTAGTGCTTTTGCTTTGGCTTCAACTGTCGAATACGATGAGGCTGATCCGATGTATCAGTTTGTTGTAACTGCAATTGATAAGACCGATAAGACGATCACTTTTACAAATCGTCAGACTCAAAAATCGTTTGAAGTTTCTTTGTATGAAAACAAAGAAGGTGTTTATACTGTATATCCTGCAACTCAAACTAACGTGAGTGTAGAATGGGTTGATGCTACAACGACAAATGAAGAGGTAGAGTTCAAACCAGTTGATTTGGCCAATACGAAGATCGTTCTGACTCCGTACACTGTTGAAGACAAGTTTGCTACATTCATAAATAGAGCAGACGGCATGGGCTTGGTTCAATTTGAATTGGCTAAAAACAGTGATGCTGCAACAGCATTCTATGTAGGTGGTACGAGAGATGATGATGGTACTCTTCAGAAAGATGAAATCCTTGCTTATGTAGATGCAGATAACATGACCCAGTTTGAACTGATTAAGAGCGAAAAGCCGGTTAATGTATTGAATAAATACATCTATCTGAAAGATACCCGCATCCTGACTTCTACAGCAAGAGATACGGTTGCTTATTATACTTACGCCGTTAAAGCATTTGACGATGAAATCGATGATTATTATCTGGATGTTAATCGTTCGTATACATTAGCAGAGAAGGATGATGATAGCGCTGATAAGTTTATCATTAAGGTAAATATTGACGGTTCTGTTTCTTTGATTGAATATGCAGCAAATGCGATTACTGGAGCTCAAGTTGGTTTTGCTGGATCAGGAGATCCAAAAGACGATGAAGATAATGCTTGGCAAGGAGCTTTTAACTATGATTTGTCTGAAAAGATTAGTACTGGATTGAAAACTTTCATGGTGGAAGAGACTCCGGCTGTCAGTTTGGAAGCTATTCCGCAACACATCTCTATTGAAGTGGCTCGTGGTGGTTTCATGACTATGGATGAAAACAAGGATGCACGTTTAGCTATTGCAAGCGAGGCGGGTGAAGATTTGACATTCTGGGTTGATACGGTTCATTCAGATCGTAACATCCCGTCGTTCTATATTGCTAAAGGTGGTAACTTCCTGTACAATGCTGTAGACTCTGCAGAATATTATGCAGCTCGTAAAAACTACCGTTTCAATATGGAAAATCAGGCCAGTGGCGAAGCTAAGTTGATTTTCAAGGCCGGTGAATTGGTTTCTTCTGATACTTTACGTACAACGGTTGACGGTAAGTCTGTATTGGTCGCTGAAAAAGATAATGCCCCGAAAAAGATCAAAGGCAACTTAGCTAAGTTCCAATATCAGATCATTCTGGATGAAAATGGCAGTGATGAATATGTTATTCGTCAGGGTAAAAAATATGTTAGCCAGTATAATAACTATTTCTATATGGATGCAGACAAGAAGAATGCTGTTCGCTTCTTTATCGAATCACAGTCTGCTCCGACTGCTAACGAAGGTGTGGAAGTAGCAGCAATTAAGGTTATCGCTGGCGAAGGCAACGTGACGATTGCCGGTGCTCAGGGCAAGAAAGTTGTCATCAGCAACATCTTAGGCCAGGTAGTAGCTAACATGGTTGTTTCTTCTGACAACGCTACAATCGCTGCTCCGCAGGGTATCGTAGTCGTAGCTGTTGAAGGTGAAGAAGCTGTAAAAGCTATCGTTAAATAACGGTTGATACTAAAAAACAATACTGTCTATCGTAAGGGCGGTTCACGTACCGCCTTTACAGACATATGACATTTTATAATCAAATAATTCTAAATATCACCGTGCGGTATTTCCCGGATAGCCGGCCTTGCAGCCGTTACTTGGGAGCGACCAATTACCTCGCGAGGGGGAACAAGCGGTGAATATTAATACTAAAGTTAATGAAATTATAAGAAGTTCTTCTGCCCTTCCTTCTGTGAAGACCGGAGGCAGACAAAAAACAAGCCCCTGCAATCGTTTGGTTGCAAGGGCTTCGTTATATTATTACGTTGCAGTTCATCTTGATCCTTCAAGGCTGTAATTCATTTCAATAGCGCCTCTACCTCTTTTTCCGGCAGTCCCGCAGTTTTGGCGATGGTGGCAAGATCCATGCCTGCTTGCTTCATGTTCAAGATGATTTTGCGCATTCCTTCGGTGATGCCTTTAGCTATTCCTTTTTCCTCCCCCTCCTCAAAACTTGTAGCCATGCAGGCAGCCAGGTCGCGTTCGGCTGCAATGCTTAGTTCGTATGCTAAGCGTTCTTTAGCGCTCATGCGTTGTAGTTCGATAGCGCTTTTGAGTTTTCGCAGGAGTTTGTCGTTTTGTATTGTTTCTTTTGATAACTGTCCCATAATGTCTATGTTGTTCATCGTGTATAAAAATTTTTTGTAAAACGTATCGCATTCCTCAAAGTTCAAGTTGAACTTTGGAAGCTCCAAGTAGATCTCATTCAGTGTTTCGCTGAACGGAATTTTCAGTTCACGGTCCATGCGCACGACATCCCAACGATATTTGTCTGTGTAGCGCGTATCGAGCCGGAAGTCCAAAAAGCAGACTACATACACTTTGTTGATATGATAGTTCCACCGTCTTCTTTCCTCTTCCTTTGCCAACCGGAACTTCTCGCTTTCTATATCAGCCTGCATTTGTATAACAAACGAAGCGTAGTAAAGTACACGGTCGGAGAAGTACTTTTGTCTCTTTTTCTGGATTTCGACAATGAAAAGCTCTCCATCCGATCCTTCACAAAACAAATCGAATACAGCTTTCCTGCTATCAGTATTGTTGCCTTGCATTTCCACGTTGTGGAATATGATATCTTTGATATCCTTGTTAAGCAGGCTGTTCAGGAAGCCGATTGTAAGCTCCTTGTTCGACACAGTGCCGAAAAACCTTTTAAACGCGTAATCCGATTTCGGATCAATAAACATGTCTGATTTCATAGTTTGACAGGTTTTAGGTCGCTATCCAATGCCGGATAGTGTAACAAAGATAATCGTTTATCTGAAAGCCGGAAAGTTTTGTTCGGAAAAAGTAGGGGAGGTGGCATTTCCTTTTGGGATTCGTTATGTATAAACATTCTATCGCATTATGAACGCTTTAGGATGTCGGATCGAATTGTCGATGTCGTTGTAAATGGGGCGATAGACAATATTGATCCCCTTTCCCCAACAAAGCCTCGTCCTCTTTTGTTATATTTATACGAAAGATAAAACTCAAATAGTAAAAGTATGGAAATTGTAAAAGTAGTAGGACGAGAAGTTCTTGATTCACGTGGTAACCCGACTGTTGAAGTAGATGTACATTTGGCTTCCGGCGCTTTTGGCCGTGCAGCTGTTCCCTCTGGTGCCTCTACCGGTGAAAACGAAGCAATCGAGCTTCGTGATGGCGACAAAAAACGCTATGGTGGCAAAGGCGTTCTGAAAGCTGTCGATAATGTAAATAATGTAATTGCTCCCGCTATCCTGGGCATGAGCGCCCTGAACCAGCGTGAGGTCGACCATAAACTGATTGAACTCGACGGTACGAAGACAAAGTCTAATTTAGGCGCCAACGCCATGTTAGGCGTTTCTCTGGCTGTTGCCAAGGCGGCAGCTAACTATTTGGACCTGCCTCTTTACCGTTATATCGGCGGGACGAATGCATATGTATTGCCTGTCCCGATGATGAATATTATCAATGGCGGTTCGCATTCTGATGCCCCGATCGCTTTCCAGGAATTTATGATCCGTCCGGTTGGAGCTTGCTGTTTCCGTGAAGGTTTGCGTATGGGGGCTGAAGTCTTCCATGCTTTGAAGAAGGTGTTGCACGATCGCGGTCTGAGTACGGCTGTCGGTGACGAAGGTGGTTTCGCTCCTGCTTTGGATGGAACGGAAGACGCTTTGAACTCCATCATGGCCGCTATTAAAGCTGCCGGATACGAGCCGGGTAAGGATGTGACGATCGCTATGGACTGTGCTTCTTCCGAATTCTATCATGATGGCGTATACGATTATACGAAATTTGAGGGAGCCAAAGGTGCTAAGCGTACTGCCGAGCAGCAAGTCGCTTATTTGTCCGAATTGGTTGCTAAATACCCGATCGACTCTATCGAGGACGGCATGGACGAAAACGACTGGGCCGGTTGGAAACTGTTGACTGAAGCGTTGGGAAGCAAATGCCAGTTGGTCGGTGACGACCTGTTCGTGACAAACGTAGAATTCCTGAAGAAAGGCATTGAGGAAGGCTGTGCCAATTCTATTCTGATCAAGGTGAACCAGATCGGTACGTTATCCGAAACACTGGATGCAATCGAAATGGCACACCGTAACGGTTATACTTCCGTCACTTCGCATCGTTCGGGTGAGACTGAAGATGCTACGATCGCCGATATCGCTGTTGCTACCAATAGCGGACAGATCAAAACCGGTTCTTTGAGCCGTTCGGACCGTATGGCGAAATACAACCAGTTGCTCCGTATTGAAGAAGAGTTGGGTGACTTGGCTGTTTATGGGTATAAGACTTACAAGAAGTAAGAATCTCTGTTAATGATTTAGATGTAAGTGAAGAGGGTTGCGTCAGTTTTTTGCGCAACCCTCTTTTTTTATTTATTTTCTCCATCTTTCGATTAACCGGCCTATCTCTCCGATCCAGAGAACCAGAGAAGTCGAGCCGATAATGGTTCCCCAGTCTTTCCAAGATAACGGAACGACACTGAACATCTCGCCGCCGAACGTGACGATCAGATATTGCCCGGCGATGATAAGCAGGGCCACCATCAGGAAACTCTTGCTCTCTTTGAGGTTGGCGAATGCCGAGCGGTCTTCCATAAACGCTTTTGCATTGAACATATTCCAGAATTGAAGCATCACGAAGAAACTGAAGAACCAGGATAGGTCGTGCGGTGTCAGTCCATCCTGTGCATGGAAGTGGAGCAACAATCCCATCAAAACGATTACGAATGCGAAACCGACACCGAAAATATTGTAAGCCATCGGGCGGGTAATGATAAAGTCGCCGTCCTTACCGCTTCGGCGGGGTTTGTCTTTCATCACCCGTTCGTTAGGCGGCAGCGAAGCCAGTGCACCGGCGGCAAATGTATCCATAATCAGGTTTACCCAAAGCATCTGGGTGATCGTGAGCGGAGATTCGGTTCCTAACAGGGAGCCCAATAAGACGATCAGACAGGCCGCCACATTGATTGTCAACTGGAACAACAGGAATTTCTGGATGTTCCGGTACAGGGAACGTCCCCACATCACCGCACGGGTAATGCTACTGAACGAGTTGTCTATGATCGTGATGTCGCTTGCCTCTTTTGCCACGGAGGTTCCGTCTCCCATAGATAGTCCGACCTGTGCGGCTTTCAGGGCCGGGGCGTCGTTGGTACCGTCACCTGTGACGGCCACTACGGCTCCTTTTTGTTGCAACAATTGTACCAGGCGTTGTTTGTCAGTCGGTCGGGCGCGGCACATGATCTTCAAGTCGAGCACGCGATCCAGCGCTTCTTCGTCAGTCAAGGCTTCGAAGCCTGGGCCGGTGATGATGTTGCGTTCGGTGTCTCCGGTCTTCCAGGTTCCGATCTGCCGTCCGATCTCTTTAGCCGTTCCCGGAGTGTCGCCGGTCACGATCTTGATGTCGATGCCGGCATCAAGGCAACTTTGGACAGCAGCCGGAACATCAGCACGGACAGGGTCGGAAATAGCGACGATACCTAAATAAGTAAGGTCCGTCTTGTGCAGTCGTCCGTTCACGAAGAATGTGGCATCCTGCCCGTCTTCCAGTATCTGATAGGCGAATCCCAACGTACGCATAGCTTGGTTCTGATAGTCCAGCAGTTGCTTTTCGATACCGGCTTTGCATTCTTCTACCGGTTTGTAGGTCCCGTCGATAGCCACCCGATTGCTGTTCGCCAGTACGATTTCCGGGGCACCTTTGACATACAGCACGCGTTTGCCCAATAAGGATGATTGTACGACTGTTGCCATATATTTCCGTTCGGTGGAGAATGTCAGTTGGTCCAGTATCCGATCATTTTCTCTTATTTCCAGATAATTCTGATGTTGGCTGTTCAACCATAGCAGCAAGGCTGCTTCCGTCGGGTTCCCCAATGTTTTTATCTTTTCTTCGGAGAAATCGAGGAAGGCAGTCGAATTGACTGATATTCCTTCTTTGATTAGCACGCTCAGTTCATCGTTTACCAATTTCTGGTCTTTCAGGTTGTAAAAGTTCGTTTGATATACCTGCATCTGGTTTTGCGTAAGTGTCCCGGTCTTATCGGTACAGATAACCGTGGTAGCCCCCATTGTTTCGCAGGCATGCATTTTACGGACTAGATTGTTTGTTTTCAGCATGCGGTTCATGCTGAGTGCAAGGCTGAGTGTCACGCTCATCGGCAAGCCTTCCGGTACGGAAACGACGATTAACGTGACGGCTACCATAAAGATATTCAGGATGTGCGAGATCAAGTCCATGACCGGCATCCCGGATGAGGACAGCAAGACTTTTGTCAGCAGCGCAATGAAAGTGATGGCAGCAATCGCATAGCCGGCTTTACTGATCACCTTTGCCAACCCTGCCAGCTGCATCTGCAACGGTGTGTCGATATTATTTTCTATCTGCGAGCCTTCATACACTTTCCCGTATCCGGTTTCATCGCCGACTTTCTCCACTGCCATTACACCGTGTCCGTCAACGACGGTCGTTCCGCGCATGACTACATTGGACGGGTAGGTCGCTTCTTCGTCGAAGTCGGCTTCATTTGTCGTCTTGCTGATGATCGGTTCGCCGGTCAGTGTCGATTCGTTAATCTGGAGGGAGATTGCTTCCAATAAATGTCCGTCGGCAGGGACTTCTTCTCCCGTTTCAAGTACGACTATATCGCCGACGACAACCTCTTTTCGCGGAATTTGGCAGATATTCCCTTCACGGATCACCTTCACGAAAATATCATCATTGACCGTGTTTAAAACATTGAATGCCCTGTTTGCTTTGACTTCGAAAAAGAAGCCGACACAAGATGCCAACATGATTGCAAAGAATATGCCGATCGGTTCGAGGAAGGCAGTGAAGCCTTTAGCCTCCGGGCCCCAACAATGTACGCCGGCGATAATCATGGATAAGAACCATGCCACCAATAGGATCTTGATAATCGGGTCATTGAATTTTTCAAGAAATTGGCTCCATAGAGAGGCTTTCTCTGGAGGAGTGAGGATATTTTCGCCGTGAAGGCGCCTGCTTTCTTCTACTTCTTGTTTGGTTAATCCTTGATACTGATGTTTTTTCTCCATAAAATTATTAATCTGTTTCAGAAAATTGAAGGGACAAATAAAGCAAAGTTAAGGGACATATACAAATGCAAGTAGTTAATGTTTGAAATCAGATCGTAATCAAGTCTTTGTTTTTAAGGTAATTTAATGATAAACGAATAAACCTTTCAAGGCTTAGAATTGTCTTATATATACATAGGCAAATAATAGTGTTTAGTTATTTAAGGTTATATGAGAAACATTAGGTTATTCTTTTTTGTAGGGATTGTTCTTTTTTTCGGGGGACAATCCCTTTATTCTCAAAGTAAGAAGGAAAGGGAAGAACAGAAAGCAAAAGAAATAAAGGAAATGATAGAAAACGGCCGGTTTACGATCGAGGTAGATCGGGCGTTACCAATGGGAGGACGTACGGTTCATCTGACGACTCCTTATTCTCTTGAAATGCGCGGTGATTCGGCGATTTCTTATCTGCCTTATTTCGGTAGGGCATATTCTTTACCGTATGGTGGAGGTGACGGGATGCGTTTTGAAGAATCAATTACCGATTATCAATCAACCTTCGATAAGAAGGGGACCGCTCGAATTAAATTCGTAGCCCGTACCAAAGAAGATACTTTCCGTTTCGATATGCAAGTATTTTCAAATGGTTCCGCGATCATAAGCGTAACGCCGACTAATAGGCAGAATATCACATACCAGGGAGAACTGGCTCCGAAGAAGGAGGATTGAGCAGACGCCCCTGCCGCGCATTTCGTTCTGAAATACGTTTATTTACCTTGGCTGTAAATTCAAAATTCTTAAGCCCCCAATCTGGTGCAATCAGCAACTCTTTGGGGGATTGTGATACGAACCTCTCTACGACAATAGAGGGGTTTAATCGTTCTATGAAGTCAATGACCAAGTCGATGTATTCATCGGCGGTATAGAGATGAAACTGTTCGGGGTGTTCCGCCTGTTCCCTAGCCATGCGCGTGCCTCGGATAAGTTGCAACTGGTGAAGCTTCAGTGTTGTGAGCGGAAGGGCGGACAGAATGTCGGCATGGTGTAATATCTCTTCCCTGCTTTCTCCCGGAAGGCCTAAGATCAAGTGGGCTCCCGTGTATATGTTCCGGGCCGCTGTGCGGCGGATGGCCTCTTCCGATTCGGCATGTGTATGTCCCCGGTTGATACGGGTTAAAGTACGGTCCAGCGTGCTCTCCAGGCCATATTCGATCATTACGAACTTCTTTTGGGATAAAGCGGAGAAATAATCCAATAGTGCGTCCGGCATACAGTCCGGGCGTGTTCCGACGATCAGTCCGACGACATCCGGACAGGCGAGTGCTTCTTCATATTTAGAAATCAACGAATCCAGTTCGTCATACGTGTTTGTATAGGCTTGGAAATAGGCCAGATATTTCATCTCCGGATATTTGCGGGAGAAAAAGCGAACGCCCTCTTCCAGTTGTTCCGTTACACTTTTTTCTGTATGGCAATATTCCGGGCTGAACGTCTGATTGTTGCAGTAGGTACAACCGCCGAAACCTTTCGTCCCGTCGCGGTTCGGACAGGTAAAGCCGGCATTGATTGATATCTTTTGCACTTTATAAGGAAATAGTTCCCGCAGGAAATCTCCGAATTCACGATATGGTTTGCTGTTTTCCATAGGGGCAAAGATAATAAATCCGCAAGAATGTAGTAACTTTGCAATCCGTTCTAACTGAAATATTAAGATAAAAATAGAATCATACATGAAACGATTAGGGGTTGGTGCTTTACTTTCGTTCTTGCTGGTTGGGAGCCTGGCAGCCCAGAATGGGAGCAAACGTGTCGATTTAAAAGAAATTACAGACGGTCAGTTCCGCCAGGTTACTAATATTGGAGAAATGCGTTCTATGCCTGATGGCGAGCATTATACGGCGATGAATGATGCTCGTAACATGATTATAAAGTATTCTTATCGTACTGGAAATCCGGTCGATACTTTATTCAATACAGAGAAAGCGCGTGAGTGTACGTTTGACAAGTTTGACGGATACACGATTAGCAGTACCGGACACCATATTCTTGTATGGCGCGATACGGAACCTATCTATCGCCGTTCATTCAAGGCGAATGTGTATGACTACGATGTGCGCCGTAATTATGTGAAACCGATTTCAGATTCGAAAGGCAAGCAGATGATTCCGACATTCTCGCCGGACGGGAGGATGGTCGCTTATGTGAGTGACAATAATATATGGATTCGTAAATTCGATTATGATACAGAGGTCCAGGTGACGAAAGACGGTGAAATGAATAAAATCCTGAATGGCATTACCGATTGGGTCTATGAAGAAGAGTTTGCTGTAACGAACCTGATGGCTTGGTCTCCGAACAGCGAGCAGCTGGCTTTTGTGCGTTTCGACGAATCGGAAGTTCCCGAATATTCGATGCAGATGTTCGGAGAGGGATTATATCCCGGCTATTATAATTATAAATATCCGAAGGCTGGTGAGAAGAATTCGAAAGTTACGTTGCATTCTTATGACGTGACGACGAAGGATACAAAAGAATTGAAAGTTCCGGTAGAAGCGGACAGCTATATTCCGCGGATTGTTTTTACGAATAATGACGATCAGTTGGCTGTGATGACCTTGAACCGTCATCAGAATGTTTTCAATATGTATTATGCGAATCCGAAAAGCGGTGTTTTCCGTTTGATCCTGCGTGATGAAAATAAGGCTTATGTCGATTCGGAATGGTTGAACTCCATCCATTTCTATGCGAACAGTTTCTCATATGTAAACGAACAGGATGGTTATGCGCATATTTATCTGTATTCTCCTACGGGTGTCATGCAGCGCCAGGTGACGAAGGGCAATTGGGATGTGACTGCGTTTCTGGGTTATGATGAAGCGACAAAGACGGTCTATTATGAATCGGCCGAAGAAAGTCCGATCCGGCGTGCTATATATAAAATCGATGCGAAAGGAGTAAAGACGAAACTTTCCACACAGGAAGGAACGAATAATGCAACATTCAGCGATAACTTCGCTTATTATGTAAATCAATATTCAAATGCAAATACGCCGGTTAAAATCACCGTAAACGAGACGAAGTCGAATAAAGTCCTGCGTGTCCTGCAGGATAATGCCCGTTTAGTCGATAAGCTGGCTGGTTATTCATATGCCGAGAAAGAGTTTATCAAAGTGCGTACAGCTTCCGATTATGAACTGAATGCATGGATCGTGAAGCCGGTCGATTTCGACGAGTCGAAAAAATATCCGGTTCTGATGTTCCAGTACAGTGGCCCGAACTCCCAGCAGGTATTGGATAAATATAGCTTTGACTGGGAACAATATCTGGCGGCTAACGGGATCATTACGGTTTGTGTGGACGGACGTGGTACAGGAGCCCGCGGAGAAGCCTTCCGTAAATGTACCTATCTGCGGATGGGTGAACTGGAATCCAAGGACCAGGTGGAAGCGGCACAGGCTTTAGGCAAATTGCCGTTTGTCGACAAGAGCCGCATGGCTATCTGGGGATGGAGCTTCGGCGGTTACAATACGCTGATGGCCATGAGTGTTGGCAATGGAACTTTCAAAGCCGGTATTGCTGTTGCACCTCCTACCGATTGGAAATATTACGATTCTGTCTATACGGAACGTTTCATGCGTACGCCAAAAGAAAATTTTGAAGGGTATGCCGCTACTTCACCGATCCGTCTGGCGAAGGATTTGCAGGGGAAGTTGTTGTTGATTCATGGCACAGCCGACGATAATGTGCATTTCCAGCAGACAATGGATTATGCTGAGAGCTTGGTACAAGCCGGTAAACAGTTTGAAATGCAGGTTTACAAAGACCGTAATCATAGTATTTACGGTGGAAACACCCGCTATCATCTGTATACCAGAATGTCTAACTTTTTATTTGATAATTTGTAACTTATAATGTCAGAACATTTGAGAAAGCCGGATTGGTTAAAAATCCGGCTGGGTGGGAACGAACAGTTCACACGAACAAAAAGCATCGTTGAATCCCACTGCCTGCATACGATCTGCACCAGCGGAAAATGTCCGAATATGGGAGAGTGCTGGAGCAGAGGGACGGCTACCTTTATGATTGCGGGAGATATCTGTACGCGTTCTTGCCGTTTCTGCAATACGTTGACTGGCAAGCCGCTCCCGTTGGACCCGAAGGAGCCTGCGAATGTGGCGGAAAGCATCCGACTGATGAATTTGAAACATGCGGTGATTACTTCTGTCGACCGGGATGATTTGCCTGATTTGGGTGCGCAGCATTGGGTGGATACGATCCGTACGATAAAAGCGGTTAATCCTGAAACGACAGTAGAGATCTTAATCCCCGACTTTCAGGGACGGTTGGAACTGGTGGATAAAGTGGTGGCAGCCGCTCCCGAAATAATATCCCATAATATGGAAACCGTTCGCCGTATCAGTCCCGAAGTGCGTAGTGCCGCGAAGTACGAAGTGAGCCTTTCCGTGCTTGCGCGTATAGCTGCACAAGGCGTTGTTGCCAAGACCGGTATAATGGTAGGCTTAGGTGAAACAGTCGAGGAAGTTTGCGAATTGATGGATGACGTGCGGGCTGCCGGTGTCTCCGTCTTGACAATCGGGCAATACTTGCAGCCAAGCCGGAAAAATATTCCGGTAAAAGAATACGTTACGCCCGAACAGTTTGAGTCTTATAAATCAATTGCTTTACAAAAAGGGTTCAAAAAGGTGGAAAGCGCTCCACTGGTCCGTTCCTCTTATCACGCTGAAAAACACGTATGATGGCGAAAACATTTCTCTGTACAGTTTGTTATGTTATAAAGGGAAAAAAGGTGGAAAGGGTATGAACAAAGTGAAGAGGAGCCTGGATAATCAGGCTATAGGCTTAGTGCCACTGTTGCTGTTTATGTTTTTGGATAATTATTTTTCATATTTGTTATCCTTCATAATCGGCGTTACCTTTTGTTTCGTTTGTATTTTCTTGTTTCAGATCCTGAGTAAGGATAAGGTTTATCAATTTTTGTTGTTACCGGCTGCGACAACATTAGTTCTTTATTCGATTTTTCTTTGCCTTCGGCTTGAACCGGTGTTGTTTATTTATTCTCCGTTGATAACAGAAGTGTTGTTGGTTGTGGTATTGGCGTTTTTGGGGTTTGCCAAGCGGACAATATTGCGGCGGATCCGGACTTCTCAGCATCCGACCTACAAGCGGACATTGATGCGTACTACGTTAAATGAATTCTTTTTTGTCGCCCAGCTCATCCAGAACCTTTATACATTGCATCTGTTCATTATTTTGGTATACAGTATTCTGCCCGAAACGATGCAGAGCGTGCGTATGGAGCGTTTTTTATACAGAGAGCTTGGGATCGTTATCGGAGTATTTTTGATTCTATATGAACAGATAAGGATTTCGATGATGCAAGGCAGCCTTCGGAAAGAAATGTGGTTACCTGTTCTGAACGACGGTGGAAAGGTGATAGGTTGCATAGCTCGATCCGTAAGTCGTTCGTTACCAAAAAAGTATTATCATCCTGTCGTACGTGTGGCTGTTATTTATCAGGGAATGCTTTATCTGGTAAACAGAGGGAAGAAGTCTTTTGTATCTCCTGATACGATCGACTATCCGTTCTACAGCTATGTTTTGTTCCGTCATAGTATAGAAAGTACGGTGCGTGAAACAATGGGTGGCTTGGGTGAAAAAGAAGATGTCATGCCCCGCTTCCTGATTCGGTACACATTTGAGAACGAAAAGGTGAAACATCTGGTGAACTTGTATGTGATGTGTGTGCGTTCAGAAAAGGTCATGGATCAGATCAAACAACCGAACGGAAAGCTCTGGACTTCCAAACAAATTGAAGAAAATCTGGGTTCGGGTGTTTTCAGCGAATATTTTGAACAGGAGTTTGCTTATTTGCAAAACACGGTCCTGCTGGCAGAAAATTTCTGCTGTGTTGGTTGTTAGAATCGATAAGGAGGTATGTCAGAACAAATTACTGTTTACTGAAAGATCGTGATGAAGATGTTTTGACACCTTCTTATCGGTTCCCCAATTCAATAACTTCCAAATCCTTGATCTGTTTCCCGTCTATAACGAAACGTACCAGAGTCCTTACCTGATGAAACCCGCTTTTACCGGCTGCTCCCGGATTTATATACAAACAATTCAAACTTCTGTCGAAAGCGACTTTCAGGATATGCGAATGTCCGGCAATGAAAAGATTAGGGCAGGTGTCGTACAGTTCTTTCCGGATAAGCGGGTTATAACGTCCGGGATAGCCTCCTATATGTGTCATCATCACGTTTATTTCTTCAACTTTGAAATGAGCGACCTGCGGATATTGCAGCCGAAGCGATTGCCCGTCGATGTTGCCATATACGGCACGAAGCGGTTTCAAG
>OGUQ01001370.1_pt1 | contig 19983 bp, 9 predicted proteins | sample 1574701 | NCBI WGS metagenome assembly OGUQ01 (sample SAMEA2582087, study PRJEB24529) | metagenome | biome: Human gut stool | place: China | collected 2011 | reverse complement strand
ATTTGACCTTAAATCTTATTATTTTAACACTTTTTATAGTGCTTTTTCCGGTAATTCCGCAAAGATTTGACTTTGCTGTTGTACCTTTGGCACTCTGTTTGCTGATACGTTCAGTGAGCAATCTAATTGTGACATCTAAAAAGAAATAATGAAAGGACTACTAACTTCCCTTATCACCGTACTGACCTTCACCGGGCTGCAAGCCCAGTCGCTACCTGCCGCCCCTAAATTAGTGGTGGGACTGACGATCGACCAATTACGTACGGACTATCTGGAAGCATTTTCGTCACTTTACGGCGAAAAGGGCTTCAAACGTCTTTGGAAAGAGGGAAGAGTGTTCCATAACGCCGAATATACTTTCAGCGGTGTAGACCGCGCTTCCGCCATAGCTGCCATTTATAGCGGTACGACGCCCTCCATGAACGGAATTATCTCCAAACGCTGGATGGACGCCGCCACCCTCCGCCCCGTCAACAGCACTGACGACACGGCATTTATGGGATATTACACCGATCAGACGGTCGCCCCCACCAAATTGCTGACTTCCACCATTGCCGACGAGCTTAAAATAGCTACACAAGGTAAGGGACTTGTATACGCCATTGCCCCCAACTGCGACGCCGCCATTTTTGCCGCCGGACATGCCGGAAACGGTGCTTTCTGGCTCAATCCCAATACCGGAAAATGGAGCGGGACAACCTACTACGGAGAATTTCCCTGGTGGGCAAGTCAATACAACGACCGCCAGGCTGTCGATTTCCGTATCGCCGGCATGACATGGGAACCGGTTTTCCCGCGGGGGATGTACACTTTCCTGCCAGATTGGCGGGATATGCTTTTCAAATATAAATTTGACGACGACCGCAACAACAAGTTCCGACGGTTCATCGCCAGTCCCTTTGTGAACGATGAAGTCAATGCACTCGCCGAAGAAGCGCTCAACAAAAGTTCTATCGGTATGGACGATATTACTGACTTATTGGCACTGACTTATTATGCGGGCAACTACGCACATAAATCCGTACAGGAATGTGCTATGGAAATACAAGACACATACGTACGTCTCGACCGCAGTATCGCCAACCTGCTCGACGTGCTCGACAAGAAGGTAGGACTACAAAACGTGCTTCTTTTCGTCACTTCGACCGGCTATACGGACAGCGAATCGCCCGATTCGGGATTATACAAAATCCCCGGCGGAGAGTTTTATCTCAACCGCTGCGCCGCCTTGCTGAATATGTACCTCATGGCTACATACGGTGAGGGAAAGTACGTTGAAACCCACCACAACCAGCAAATCTATCTGAACCATAAATTACTGGAAAAGAAAGAACTGAACTTGACGGAAATACAACAGAAGTCCGCCGAATTCCTGATGCAGTTCAGCGGAGTGAACGAGGCATATTCCGCCAACCGGCTTCTACTGGGTTCATGGACTCCGGAGATCTATAAAATACGCAACGGTTACCACCGCAAACGTTCGGGAGACCTCGTAATCGACGTCCTCCCCGGGTGGACAATCGTCAACGAGAATGGTGGCGAAAACAAAGTGGTACGCCATTCTTATATCCCTTCGCCATTGATTTTCATGGGACATTCCGTGAAACCGGCCGTTATCCAGACACCTGTAACAATAGACCATATCGCGCCTACACTGGCACATTTTATGCGCATCCGGGCTCCCAACGCCTGCACATCTGCTCCTATTACCGGCCTGCGGTAAAAGAAACCTCACAAAAACAGGGCGCAAAACATAAATAAATCAGCATTTTAATGTAACTTTGCGCAAACTATTTTAATTCGATAAATAATAAACATACTTATACAAATGGGATTCAATGAATTTTTAAGCTCGATTTTCGGAAACAAATCCACGCGAGACATGAAAGAAATCAAGCCCTGGGTGGAGAAAATCAAAGCTGCTTACCCGGAGATTGAGAAACTGGACAACGACGCACTCCGTGCCAAAACGGAAGAACTCAAAAAATATATCCATGAGTCGGCTACCGCCGAACGTGCGAAAGTGGAAGAACTGAAAGCGAGTATCGAAAGCCTGGAACTGGAAGACCGCGAAGAAGTCTTTGCACAAATCGACAAGATAGAAAAAGAAATTCTGGATAAATACGAAAAAGCACTGGACGAAGTACTGCCCGTTGCTTTCTCAATCGTCAAGGCTACTGCAAAACGTTTCACGGAAAATGAAGAAATCGTAGTTACCGCCACTGATTTCGACCGCCAACTGGCTGCTACAAAAGACTTTGTACGCATCGAGGGCGATAAGGCCATTTATCAGAATCACTGGATAGCCGGTGGTAACGATACGGTCTGGAACATGGTACACTACGATGTACAGTTGTTCGGTGGTGTCGTTCTGCACAAAGGCAAGATTGCGGAAATGGCAACCGGTGAAGGTAAGACATTGGTGGCTACCCTCCCCGTATTCCTGAATGCACTGACCGGAAACGGTGTGCACGTGGTTACCGTGAATGATTATCTGGCAAAACGTGACTCCGAATGGATGGGTCCTCTTTATATGTTCCACGGTTTGAGCGTAGATTGCATCGACCGTCACCAGCCGAACTCCGACGCACGCCGCCAGGCATATCTGGCAGACATCACGTTCGGTACCAACAACGAATTCGGTTTCGACTACCTGCGTGACAATATGGCGATCAGCCCGAAAGACCTTGTACAGCGTCAGCACAACTACGCTATCGTCGATGAGGTCGACTCCGTATTGATCGATGACGCCCGTACTCCGCTGATTATCTCCGGTCCCGTGCCGAAAGGTGACGACCAACTGTTCGAGCAGCTCCGTCCGCTAGTAGAGCGTCTGGTAGAAGCACAGAAAGTATTGGCAACCAAGTACTTGTCTGAAGCAAAAAAACTGATCGCATCCAACGATAAGAAAGAAGTGGAAGAAGGATTCCTCGCCCTGTACCGCAGCCACAAATGTTTGCCGAAGAACAAAGCATTGATTAAGTTCCTGAGTGAACAGGGCATTAAAGCCGGTATGCTGAAGACGGAAGAAATCTACATGGAGCAGAACAACAAGCGTATGCACGAAGTGACGGAACCGTTGTACTTCGTCATTGATGAAAAGCTGAACAGTGTAGACCTGACCGATAAAGGTATCGACCTGATCACCGGTAACTCCGAAGACCCGACACTATTCGTTCTTCCGGACATTGCCGCAGAACTTTCGGAATTGGAGAATATGAACCTGACCAACGAACAGTTGTTGGAGAAAAAGGACGAACTGCTTACAAACTACGCTATTAAATCGGAACGTGTACATACTATCAACCAATTGTTGAAGGCTTACACCATGTTCGAGAAAGACGACGAATACGTAGTGATCGACGGACAGGTGAAGATTGTAGACGAACAGACCGGACGTATCATGGAAGGCCGCCGTTACTCTGACGGATTGCACCAGGCTATCGAAGCCAAAGAAGGCGTGAAAGTGGAAGCTGCCACACAGACTTTTGCTACGATTACTCTGCAGAACTACTTCCGTATGTATCACAAGCTATCCGGTATGACCGGTACAGCCGAAACGGAAGCCGGCGAACTCTGGGACATCTACAAACTGGATGTGGTAGTGATCCCGACCAACCGCCCGATTGCCCGTAAAGATATGAACGACCGCGTCTACAAGACGAAACGTGAAAAATATAAAGCCGTAATCGAAGAGATTGAACAGTTGGTTCAAGCAGGACGCCCGGTATTGGTGGGTACTACTTCGGTAGAAATTTCCGAAATGCTGAGCAAAATGCTGACAATGCGCAAGATCGAACACAACGTGCTGAATGCGAAACTCCACCAGAAGGAAGCAGACATTGTTGCCAAGGCCGGTTTGAGCGGTACAGTTACTATTGCTACCAACATGGCGGGCCGTGGAACGGACATCAAGCTGAGCCCTGAAGTAAAAGCGGCGGGCGGTCTGGCAATCATCGGTACCGAACGTCACGAGTCACGTCGTGTAGACCGTCAGTTGCGCGGACGTGCAGGACGTCAGGGTGACCCGGGTTCATCTGTATTCTTCGTTTCACTGGAAGATGACCTGATGCGTCTCTTCTCTTCTGACCGCATCGCCAGCGTGATGGATAAACTGGGATTCCAGGAAGGTGAAATGATCGAACATAAAATGATTTCAAACTCCATCGAACGTGCACAGAAGAAAGTAGAAGAAAACAACTTCGGTATCCGTAAACGTCTGTTGGAATATGACGACGTGATGAACAAGCAACGTACCGTTGTTTATACCAAACGCCGCCACGCCCTGATGGGTGAACGTATCGGTATGGATATCGTTAATATGATCTGGGACCGTTGCGCGAATGCGATCGAGAACAATGACTACGAAGGCTGTCAGATGGAACTGCTCCAGACATTGGCTATGGAAACTCCGTTCACCGAAGAAGAATTCCGTAATGAAAAGAAGGACACATTGGCAGAAAAGACATTCAACATTGCCATGGAAAACTTCAAACGCAAAACGGAACGTCTGGCACAAATCGCTAATCCGGTCATCAAACAGGTATACGAGAATCAGGGACATATGTACGAAAACATTCTGATCCCTATCACGGACGGAAAACGAATGTACAATATCTCTTGTAATCTGAAAGCCGCTTACGAGTCCGAATCAAAAGAGGTGGTGAAGTCATTCGAAAAGTCTATCCTGCTGCACGTTATCGACGAAGCATGGAAAGAAAACCTGCGTGAGCTGGATGAGTTGAAACACTCTGTTCAGAACGCAAGCTACGAACAGAAAGACCCGCTGTTGATCTACAAACTGGAATCCGTAACACTGTTTGACGCTATGGTGAACAAGATCAATAACCAGACTATCTCCATCCTGATGCGCGGACAGATCCCTGTACAGGAAGCTCCGGCAGACGAACAACAGCCACGCCGCGTAGAAGTACGCCAGGCTGCTCCCGAGCAACGTCAGGATATGAGCAAGTATCGTGAACAGAAACAAGACCTCAGTGATCCGAACCAGCAGGCTGCTGCCAGTCAGGATACTCGCGAGCAACAAAAACGCGAACCGATCCGTGCGGAAAAGACGGTAGGGCGTAATGATCCTTGCCCATGCGGAAGCGGTAAGAAATATAAAAACTGCCACGGACAGAATGCTTAACAGCAGTCCGATGTAAGATTATAATCTAAAAGAAAGCCTCAAACGGTTAAAAACTGTTTGAGGCTTTCTTTTATTCATCCAAAATAGTACTTTTGCTTAAACTACTAAAGATATCAAGACTATGGCAAAATTCTATTCACTGGCATTTGTTTCTCTGCTACTGTTGGCATTCGGCAGCTGTCAGAGCCTGGAGCAGATTTCTATTGACTATATGCAGCCCGGAGATATGACTTTCCCTTCTCAACTCCGTAAAGTGGCTATCGTGAATAACACCAGCACCGAACCGGATAACAAGCTGATCACACAGACCGAAAAGCCGAAAGAAAACGTACCCGAAATAAGCCACGCCACAGCGTATGCCAATGGTGACGTTAAGATTGCGACTGAATCACTGGCAGAAGAAATAGCACAGCAGAACTACTTCGATGAGGTGGTTATCTGTGATTCTGCCTTACGCGCCAATGATAAACTGGCCCGCGAAAGTACATTGAGTCAGGAGGAAGTCCAACAGCTGACATCAGACTTGGGAGTGGACTGTATCATCGCCATGGAAAACCTGCAATTCAAAGCTACCAAAACAGTCCGTTATATCCGTGACTTCAATTGCTATCTGGGAACGGTTGATGTAAAGGCCTATCCGACAGTGAAAGTATACCTGCCCTCGCGCAGCAAACCAATGACTACGCTACATCCCACCGACAGTATCTTTTGGGAAGAATACGGAGGATCGGTAACAGAAACATTTGCACACATGATACCTGACGCACAGATGCTACGGGAAGCCTCTGAATTTGCCGGGACTATTCCTGTCAAACAGTTACTCCCTCTCTGGAAGACAAGTAAACGATACTTGTACACTGGTGGCTCCGTACAGATGCGTGACGCGGCAATCTTTGTCCGTGAAAATTCATGGGACAGAGCTTTCGAACTTTGGGAACAAGTGTACAACGGAACCAAGAAGGAAAAGAAAAAGATGAAAGCTGCCCTCAATATCGCTGTTTATTATGAGATGAAAGACAGCCTTGCAAAAGCAGAAGAGTGGGCAGTCAAAGCACAACAACTCGCTAAAAAAGTAGATAAGAAAAACATTTCCGAAAATGCGGCATACGCCACCATTGATGATGTACCGAATTACTATCTCACTAGCCTTTATGCAAATGAATTAAAGGAGCGTAACAGTCAATTGCCCAAGCTAAAAATGCAAATGGAGCGATTTAATGATGATTTTTAAGGAAATCATGCATTGATTATTATTTTTTTTATACCTTTGAGGTAACAAAAAGGAAGAACCTATGAAACTGAGCCAACAATCTCTGTCTACCATCGAATCGGCTATCCAAAAGGCAGCCGGCAAATATGTATGTGGCTGCGACCAGACAGCCGTAACCGATATTCATTTACAACCGGACCAAACATCGGGACAACTCACTATTTATAACGACGATGACGAGGAATTGGCTAATGTAATGATTGAAGAGTGGGCAACATACGACGGAGATGATTTCATGGAGAATATAGAGCCTGGCTTAAAAAGTATCCTTTGCAGAATGAAAGATGCAGGCGATTTCGATAAGGTAACGATATTGAAGCCTTATTCATTCGTACTGGTAGATGAAGATAAGGAAACAGTTGCAGAGTTGTTGCTGATAGACGATGATACGTTGCTCGTGGACGACGAACTGCTGAAAGGACTGGATAAAGAACTGGACGAGTTTCTGAAAAATTTGTTGGAGAAATAAATATGTTCGATTGCCCGGCGTGGCCTTGCCGAAGCAATTATCATTTATAAAAAGAATAATCGGAAGTAAACGGGGGAATACCTTTTACTTCCGATTATTCTTTTTTCGTTTTATATGATTCGTACAAACCCAAGTTTCCCTATCAGGAGTGACTAAAAAGTCGGTAGTATCTCCAATTATAAAGGCAAGACTGGTTACTTTGCTTCAATCGCTGTCCGGTAAACAGATTTTGCCGTTTCAATTACAGTTTGTAACTTATTATCCGATGAATCAGCTGTTTTGTTTTTCTCCGCCCATGCTTTCTCCATGCCATAGAAATTAATCGGTTCTTCCGCTGATTGGTCAAGTTTGCCGTCCAACTCCCGTTGTTTCTGCTCAAAGAAGGTTTTCCAACGTTGATAATACAAGTCTTTCAAAATCCCGCTCCACTCCCGATGGGAATAATCATGCAGACCTCCCCGATTGGCAGCTATACTGTCTCCCCAGACCGTGATGAGCGCAGAAGCATTCCATTCGTAAAGTTTCTTTTCTTCTTCCGTGGTTCCCAAAGAACGTGCGGCATTCAGCCATGAAGACACCGAGAACTCCTTTCGGGTGGACAGCAAACTGTCCTGAGCTAATATTAACTCCAGAAACTGTTGTGACTGTTTCCCGAAGCTATCCTTATCTTTCCGATCATAACTCTGAGAAATTTCTTCAAGCAGCACATTCCCCTTATCTGCCAGGCTCTGACGCACCACGTCTACCAAATCATATTCAAAGTTATTATTTCCCTTGTACTGATCTGCAACAGAAAGTAACAAGCGGGCTGCCTTTGCCGTTGAATCAGGTGAATAGAACAACTTGGCATATCCCCATGTCGATGTTCTGTCCAGATGAAATCCCGGACGGGCACACAACAAGGATTCGACTGTCCCTTCTCCCTGATAATTCTTCGGAGCATTGTAAACTGTATGTTCCAGCGCACGCCATGCCTCCGCTACTTCCGGTGACAAATCATTTCCATACCGCGCTTTCAGATACTCTTGCAGCCATGCATCCGGTGCGAACCGTTCTTCCCGCCAAGGAAGTTCATACAGCAATTCAAACATCACCGGATTATTCTCGATTCCTTCCGGAGTAGCTCCTACCCCTCGCAGGGTTTTCCCGTTGACATGTGCACATGCGTTATAATATCCATTCACCAGTTGCTCCATCCGTCCGTGCAGACCGACATTACCGCCAAAGTTAAGCAACATACAATAGAGCCAGTCATGCTTGCCGAAACCTTTCTCCCGATACCACATCGACTCCGGATCACCCCATTGGGGAAGTTTTTCACTATACAAATCCAGTACCAGCAAATCACCGGAATCAAGCGTACTGACCATCGCTTCCCGCGGATTCGCCTGCCATGCCTGCATCACCAACACAGCCTCCGGGTTCGCGTTCTTCATAGCACTCATAATAGAAGTTCCCGCCTTTGCCAAGTCTACTCCTTCCGTATTTCCTCCTTCATGAAAGGGGTCCATACTGTAATACTTTGCTTTTCCGTACAGTTTCTCCAACTCCTCATAATACATGGCAGCAAATGAATCGAAATGTTCATCTTCCGTAGAAAGAAAGGCCGGACGAGGGAAACCACACCATTTACCGGGATCGGCAATCTGATACCCCAGTTTCTCTCCGATATTACGGGGAACCATTCCTGCATATCCGGGGAATACCGGTTCAATGCCCAGCTCCCTCATTCGGGCAATGATCTTCTTTTGCAGTGCTTCCTGTTGCCGATACCAACTGTCGGGATTCGGTCCGCCCCATCCTTCCAGATTATTCATCTGCCACCATGCCATAAAGGCAGGACCGGAAATAAACTCATTGATCTCCTCCGTCGTATATCCGATACGTTTCAGCAGATTATACCAGACAACCTCCATCCCTGTTATACTCAAAGGCATATTGATGCCGTGCATCGCCATCCAGTCTATCTCTTTCTCCCAACGTTCCCAGTCCCAGAAAGCCATGGAGTAGGAATAGGTACAGTAATTCAGGTAATATCGATTCTTCATAGCCGTCGCCTGTCGGATTTTCTTTTGAGGCAGAGGCAGTACTTCCGGCAATTTCTGCGAGGGATTATTCCACGAAAGATGAATACCTGCCACGTATTTCAGGTACCAATTCAAGCCCGTAGCCAGTGAAAGATCGGAGTTTCCGGTTATCAGTACTTTGCCATCCTTGGAGTCTATCTCAAAGTAGTCCTTTGCCGGATCGGCTTCATCAGTAACCAACCGGAAAAGGATTTGATCTTTCGACGTATTCTCCGTCACACGTGCTGCCAATGAATCGATTGGAGCAGACGTAGATTGGCAACTTGTATACATAACAACAGAACCAAATAATAAAAGTAATAGAAGACGCATGTTCATAGTCATTATTTTTTTAAGGGTCATCAAATGTGTTTGAGCGTTTGAGCCTCTAAATATATTTCAAATTTCCGATTACTGAAAATAAAATGTAGTTCTTTTATACTGATACACATTAAATAACCTCCAATATATGAAAAGTCGGAAATATTCGGTTGACTCACCGACTGTTTCCGACGGATAGCATTGGCTCTAATAAAGAAAGAAGATGTGTCAAACAGTTATTTGCACATCTTCTTTCAATTTGTGTTTCAGTTAATTATTACTCCCATCCCGGATTATTGGGGGCCAGTTCTGGGTTTAATGCGATTTCATTAGTAGGCACCTGATACAGATAATACTTATCTAACCAACCTTTACCTGCTACCAAAGGATCATTATACATATAGATAAAACCTTCTTTCTTTCCTGTCGTATCGGCGTATCCCTTTTCAAGATCAACAAACTGTCCGGAATCGCCAATCTGCTCTTTAGTAGCCCATTGACCGTACTGTATCTTATTGATAAACCAAGGTGCCTTTTTCCAACGACGCACATCGTAGAATCCAAATCCTTCACCCATCAATTCTACCATGCGCTCGCGACGAATCTCCCACAATACAGGGTCTACGGTCTGGTCGCGCTTCGGATCAAATCCGGCATTTATCTCGGCCACTTTCATATGCGCAACTCCCACCCGATCGCGTAACTTATTGATAGTAAGATCAGCAACAGTCTGATTGAAGCCCTCGGCACCTGTACCACCTTTTTCAAATTTAGCCTCGGCATAATTCAACATCACTTCATCAATCTTGAACAAAGGTACATCTGAGGTCCCTTCATTCTCTTTCGAATTATCCCAAACATTATAGTATCTGTACACATAGTTACCGCTACGGGCTACGAGGAAACCTTGTCCGCCATTGTTGGTGAAGAAGTGAGGCATCCCTTTCAATATAGCAGCAGACCAGTTCATCAATGGGAACACTTTATGTTTACCGGCTTCCCCATTTCCGCCTCCGAAACCTGTGTAACGGGTAATGCCCATGATATCCATAAACTCACGGTCCTTGGGATCAGAAGTATACTCCCAACTGGTATTATCGGCACTTGGGATCACCTTATAAGGGGGAGCTACAGTCTCCAGCAGACGAAGGTCACGATTGCGGAAAGTAGCATTCATACTATTATCCCCGTCCTGCGACCATTCATATTCCGAGCTGTTATGAATCGTTTTACCATCTTTACAAAGATACATATCGATGATGTGTTGCGGCATTTCCACATTATGGGTGGATGTCCGTTCAACATGAGTCAGTACATAATTAGTCAGTTCTTTTTCTACATATTCCTTATACAGAATGATGCCTTTCATTCCTTTCAGGTCAGATGTCAGCATCTCTCCCCAATCACTGTTCAGTTCGGGATAAGAATCCATCAGCTTCTTGGAATAAGTGATACAAGCATCAAAGTACTTATCTTCGTCCCCCAAAGCATGATATTTACGCCATGTACCTTCAAAAAGGCAGAAACGGGAAAGAAGAGCACGGACAACGTGCACATTGATCGTATTTTCACCGTCACCTTCTTCTTTTATATGCTCTTCAGCATATATCAAATCGTTCAATACATGATCGGCAACTTCTTTGCGAGGTGTACGGGGACCATATGCTATTTCCTTATCCGAATCACCCAGTACGCGATCTACCCAAGGCACATCGCCAAAACGAGCTATCAGTTCCGAATAATAATAGGCACGGAAAAAATATCCCACCGAACGCCAATGTTCCTTGTCCGCATCCGTCATCCCTGAGTTATCGATATTTGCCAACATGACATTGACCCGATAGACGAAACTGAATGCCCATCCATTGCCCGATGAAGAACTGGATACATTTTGAAAAGCATACGGATTACCGTCACCCTGACGACGCATCAGATAACCTGCATAAATATCGCTTGTATAGGATGTGGCACTGGCATAGGCTCCGTTTGTTCCGGGAATACGCAGGATATTAGTATTTGTAAATACTCCATATAATCCCCAGGCATAGGTCTTGAAAGTATTATAATTACTGAACACTGTCTGCTCCGTCAACGAAGTATCCGGATAGCGTTCCATAAAACTATCGTTGCATGACGTAAATCCGATAGCTGCTGCCGCAAGCATAGTATATATTATTTTTTTCATAACCAATTCTAAATTAAAGAGTAACATTAAAACCAAAAGAAATCGTACGATAGAAAGGATATCCCCAAGACAGGCGTTCCGGGTCATAACCCTTCATCAGCTTAGTAAATGTGTGAAGGTTCTCACAACTTACGAACGCTTTCAAACTCGTTAATGTAATAGGTGCCAACCAGCTCTTCGGGAAATTATAACTCAAAGTCACATTCTTGACACGCAGATAAGAGCCATTCATCAGATACTTCGTTTGCGCACGTGTATTGTAACTGGAATTGTTTCCTTGCCCGTAAATACGGAAGTATTCCGCATTCGGATTGGCTGCCGTCCAGTCGCCATTGGCAGAATCTACCGGTTTCCAATAATCCAGCTGGTCTTTAAAGAGTGAACCGAACTGTCCGGAATTAAACGGCCAGCGGCGTGCATCACTGATCCATACATCACGTTTACCTACTCCTTGCAGCAAAACACTCAGATCAAATCCTTTGTAATTGACTCCCAGGTTTATACCATACTGCAAACGCAAAGAGTTATTACCGATTATCTTGCGGTCTCCCGGATTGTCAAAGGTTCCGTCTCCCGTATCAATGCGATTCGTACTCGATCCATCATCACGCAAATTCTGGTACTTGATGTCACCGGGACGCGGACTTACTCCATCCACTGTCACCACTCCTTCTTTCAGTTTCCAGGTATTTGTATCTTCAAAGTCATCGGCTGTATAGTAACCATCCGTTACATACCCCCAGATAGAACCGATTTCATATCCTTCATAATAATTATTCGTGCCATCACTTTTCAGGATAATCTTGGATTCATTATGGTATTTGGTAACGACTGTTTTAGAGTCATAAAGATTGAAGCCTACATTATAGCCCCATGCACCGATTCTATCTCTCCACGTCAATGACAATTCCCAGCCTTTCGTACGCAAGTCGGCGGTATTCTGCAAAGGTGCGGAAGCACCTACCACTGACGGCAACTCAGCTCCCGGAGCAAGCATATCTTTCGTATCACGGCGATACCAGTCGAAAGTACTTTGCAGACGTCCGTTCAAGGCAGTAATATCAAAACCAAAGTCCAATGTTTCTACCGTTTCCCAAGTAAAACTATCACTGACCAGTCCCGGAGCATTCAAAGTCAGCGGCTTCGCTCCATTCACCAGCCACGCCACATCCTTCTTTTCCACTTGCGACATGGTCGGAACAAATTTATAAGGATCAATGCCTTGATTACCTATTTGTCCCCAGGTTCCGCGAAGTTTCAGATCGCTTAGCCAGTCACCTGCAACCGGTTTCATAAAGTTCTCGCGGGCAATGTTCCAACCCACAGATACAGAAGGGAAGAAACCGAAACGATTTTTCTTCGGGAATTTAGACGAGCCGTCATAACGACCATTGGTCTCAAACAGATATTTGCCTTTATAATCATAATTAACACGATAGAAAGCACCACGAACGGTATACACGCGATGATCATCTGTAATAACCTTATTCTCACCGGTAGCCGTACTATGTGACGGATACTTCTCGTTAATCATATCATAAGAATAAGTATACAATTTCTTCCAGTCACTGGATTCCTGGTTGAAGCCGCCCATTAATGACAAGTTATGCGTATCATTCCATGAATATCTATAATTAGCATACAGGTTGATGGCATTATAATCAGTACTTTGGTGAGTCGTCTCCAGAGAAGAAGTAGTGGCAGTCTGTATTTTTGCCAGCTCAACCGTTGTATAATCAATGGAAGCCTTATTCACATTCTGATTACTCCATGTCTTGTCAAATGTATATTCAAATGCCACTTCAAGCCCTTTCAATGGTTTCAATACCGTTTTTGACAGGATACGGGCATTGTCTCTGATTGTATTGTTATCCGTTGCCATTCTCAAAACGTTGGAAGGCGTATTCGTCATCAGGCTGGTGCCGTCAGGCAAAGTCAGGGAGCCTTCGGGATATACAACCGGCAAACGCATATCATACAATCCGGTCTTATCCGAAGTCACAGGCATATTCTTGTCACTCTGAGCATAGCGTATATCTACAGACTGAGTCAGCCACGAAGTGATTTCGGCAGAAATATAGGCACTACCCGACAAACGTTTGTAGCGGTCTTTATCGGTGATCAAAATACCTTGCTCGCTATTATAACCAAGGGACAGACGATAAGCCAGCTTATCAGTACCACCACTCAATGACACATTATGTGCTTGCAGAAAACCGTAATCATCAAGCATATTGGCATACAGGTCTTTCTCATTCAGATAATAATTCAATCCTGTTTCCGGGTCTACATATACCCCGTCTCCGGTAGTCTGGAATTTACCCGGATTCTTACGATATTCGGTCAGGTAGTTCATCCATGTTTTGATATCTTGCCCGGTGTAGTATTTACCGGAATTGAACTCGCCGTCCAGGTAAGCCTGCATCCACTCCAGCCCGTCAGCCTGTTCCGGACGATTGATAGAACTCTGGAAACCAAAATTATTATTATAATTGACATGAAACCCGTCGCCTTTCTTCGCCTTCTTTGTAGTCACAAGTATTACACCGAAAGCGGCACGCGCACCATAGATAGCGGCCGAAGCAGCATCTTTCAACACAGAAACACTTTCGATATCTTCGGGATTCAACATATCGATATCCCCCGGAACATTATCTATCAACACCAACGGACCACCGCCATTGATGGAAGTCGTACCACGAATATTGAATGATTTGCTCTGTCCCGGACCGGCAGCATCATTATTAGGAGTAATCTGAAGTCCCGGCATCGCACCCTGCAAAGCACTCATGGCATTTACAACAGGACGACTCCCCAGTACATCATCCATCTTTACCTGAGATACCGCGCCGGTCAGGTTCGCTTTCTTCTGTACGCCAAAACCAACTACTACCACTTCGTCCAGACTCTGTGTGTCTTCTTTCAATACTACCGACAGCGTCTTTCCCGGAGTTACTTTCAGGGACTGTCCTTGATAACCAATATAAGAAATTTCAAGAATGGCGTCTTTTGAACCGACATTCAGGGTAAAATTACCGTCCATATCAGTGATCGTGCCATTGGAGGAGCCTTTTTCTATCACACTGGCACCGATTACCGGTTCACCTGCCGCATCCACCACTCGTCCGCTCACTTTTACCTTTTCCTGATGCGCCTGTTCGACAGATGCCAACTCCGTGGACAGAATGATCTTTTTATCTATTACCTTATATTCTACATTCGTATTTTTAAATACTTCGTCAAGAACTTTAAAGATATCATTACGGTCAGCGGAGATTGTCACCAACCGTTTCAAATTTATATGAGCATTGTTGTAGAAGAAACTAAATTCTGTTTGCTTCTCTATCGCTCTTAATACATCCTCAACTGTCTGATTACGTACATTCATCGTAACCTTTGCAGATTGGGCATAACTATCTGTCGCATTAGTTAATCCGACAAAACAAAATAAGAATAAAATAACCAGTCTCATAGTACGTGGGATTTTTTTCGAGGTTAGCCAAAAAGACTTTACCACCCTTAAAACTTGGATGCTAAAATTGTTTTGCATAATTTTGTATTGATTTAAGTTGAAAATGAGTTAACTATGCTTGTCTGCCAAACAAGCATTTTCAATTGATTCATTTTAGTATGGGGAGATCTGCCAAAATCTTCCCATACTTTTTTCTAAGTGGGTTTTGCTTTCATACTACTAAATTGTTAAAGGTTAATCAATAAATCTCTATTATCTCTTTTTTTCTGTCACTTCCATCCTTATCATCATTGATATGTTGCCAACGTATTTTGGAGGATACTTTAAAATATTCCAGAATCTTCTCCAAACGTTGATTTGTAAAGGTTCCCGTAAACGAACTATTCTTCAGTTTTTCGTTCTTAATAACAAATTTCACACTATATCTTTTTTCCAGCATCCATAATGCTTCTTCCAAAGGTGTATTATCAAGAACCACCTCTCCATCTTTCCAAGCCAATTCTGATTTTCCCGAAGTTTTATAAAGGTGGACTTTATCAGTCTCCGAATCATACACCAGCTTCTCTCTTGGAGATAAGAACACATGTTTCACCCCAGCATCTTTCTCGAACATAAAATCTACTTTTCCTTCAATCAAAGTTGTAATAACCTCTGTATTCTGTTCATATGCTTCCACATTGAAACATGTACCCAATACTTCTATCTGTGATTGATGTGTAGTAGAAAGGATAAATTTCTTTTCCGGATCTTTGGCCACTTCAAAGTATGCTTCACCACTTAACGTCACTTTACGGAAATCTCCATTAAAGCGAGAAGGATAAGACAAAGAAGATTCCGAATTCAAATAAACAATTGTACCATCGGGTAATGTCAACGAAGTGGTCATTCCAGGACTAGTCTTAACTTCCATCATCTCCGCTACCTCACCAGTATCCCCTTTCCAATTCTGCCATATAAATAAGGTAAGAAGCGGAATAAATAGAATTGCAGCAGCACGTTGTGCCCACTCCCACCACACTATCCTTCTCACTTCACGGTCCGACATTTTTCCCTTTACTTTCAGTAAAGCTTTCTCCGTATCAACTTTCTTCATTACCTGAACCGTGTCCACAGCCAAATAAAGAGCAAAAGTCTGAGTAGCAACTCGTTTATTCTCCTCCGACTCGTCCATCCACGCTTCCACTTCCAGACGTTCCCCCTCGCTCAGCCTCCCCTCACAATAACGAGGAAGCAATTCTTCTATTCTATTATTATCTAATTCTTTCATCCTTTATTCTACCTTTTATTATATGACAAGACCAAACCATGACATTCCTAAACGAAAACCTTATTTTTTTCAGAAAATCTTTATTTTATTATAAAAAAGCTATATTTGCAGCAAATTAGAATTTAATAAATGAAGGAACTACGCATAAAGAGGAATGACCCTCAATTATCTGAAATACAGCGTGGAGGCCTAAAAGCCTTTGAAATGCTATTCAGGCAATACTATGCAGTGCTATGTGCCTATGGTCATAAATATGTTGACTTTCACGATGCAGAAGAAATTGTGCAAGACTCCCTTCTATGGATATGGGAAAACCGGGAAAACCTAATTATTGAATCATCATTAAGTTCTTATCTCTTTAAAATGGTACATCACAAGGCTTTAAATAAGCTTGCACACATTGATGCCATCAAACGTGCTGATACGCGTTTCTATGAAGAAATGCAAGAGATGATACATGATATGGACTTTTATCAGATTAAAGAGCTAACCAAACGAATTGAAGACGCGGTTGCTGCATTGCCGGAAAGTTACCGGCAAGCATTTGTCATGCATCGTTTCCGGGATATGAGCTACAAAGAAATTGCAGAAACATTGGAAGTGTCTCCAAAGACTGTAGATTATCGTATTCAGCAAGCACTCAAACAATTACGCATCGATTTAAAAGATTATCTGCCATTGCTGCTTCCTTTACTGTTTCCTTAATATAAGTGACTCCTTCCAATAAATTGGATTCGTACCTATTAAATCTATACCATCCTTCAACTAAATAGAGAAAAACGGTCTCTTTTTAGGTAAAGTTCTTTTTTGCTCTATCAATTAAAGCTATAAAACAGAAAATAGTAAATCTGTATTTATCTATAGTACAAGCTGATACAGATCATAAATTCTCAACCATTCTCATCATGATGAGAATTTTTTCTCACCACAGTGAGAACTTTTTCTCATCGCAGTGAGAATCTTTTCTCATTGTGGTGAGAATATTGTCTCATCGTAATAAGCTGACCAAAGTCTTGGAAGTCTGCAATACATAAAACAAACAATCATAAAGGATAAGAAGACAGATACAATCCTATTCTTGCCGATAAGGTAGCGTAAACCAGAAAGTAGAACCTTTGTTTTCCTCTGATTCAACTCCAATCGTCCCTCCTAAGCGATCGATAATCATCTGACAAATGGAAAGTCCCAAACCTGTTCCCTGAACAAAAGGATTGTATTTCACAAACCTTTCGAATACATGCTTGCATTGCTCTTCTGACATGCCGCAGCCTGTATCCGAGACATAAAAGCAAATTGTATCGGCATCCTTCAGACGATATCCCATTCTGATAGAACCTGTCTGAGTAAATTTAATAGCATTGATGACAAAGTTGGAAATCAGTTGTATCAAACGATTCTTATCTGTATAAAGGGTACATTCCGGCAGACGTTCGGTAAAGGTAAGAGTGACAGTTTCTTTTTTCAAGCGAAGCCTCATACTCTGTTCGATTTCTTCCATCGTCTGGTTGACATCTATCAATGACGGACAGAAGTCAAAAGTGCCGGCTTCGATCTTGGACATGTCCAGAATATCATTGATCAGTTGAAGAAGCAAGTCGGTATTTGTTTCGATGATGTCCGCATATTCGCGCATCTCCTTACGATCTTCTATATCCGGCAACATATTCGAGAAGCCGACAATCGCATTCAACGGAGTGCGGATTTCATGACTCATATTAGCCAGAAAGGCGGATTTCAACTGATTCGCCTGCTCCGCCTTTTCCATTGCCTCACTCAGACGAGTGTATGCCTTGCGAAGAATACGTATATAATAGGCGATCGCTGCTATCAAAATAAGAAGGAAGATGGAACAGGAAAGGATTTCAACACAGTATTGATGAAATATACTTTTAGGTTCGTTGACATAAACAGCTCGTTCGGGATAAAGGTGATAGGGAATATTGTAGGATTCCAGCACCGGATAACAGAGGTAGGCACTCGCCTTCCCTCCTATACTTTCGGAAATGTCCTCCGCCTGTTCTCCATGCAACACACGGTCAATAATTTCAAGTAAGGAATCGCCGAATGATTCTGCAGAAACGTAATAGCCTCCTGCAAAAGTATTATTGGACAGGTCTTCGGAAGAAAGCAGGAACAAGGGAGAGGACGTAAAATTGGTGATAATCTCCTGAATATGATCAAAAAGATAATTATTATCTTCTTTATTATGCGACTCAAACCAGGAATAATAAATAATTCCGGTGTTTGCTTTATAGCTGCGCAAGGTGTCCAGAAGCATTTCTGTTGACAAGTGAGTGGTAGAAAGCAATTCTAAAGGCAGGTTTGGGAAATGCTTTTCAACAGCTTCTTTCACGTCTCCGCGGGTTTCTTCGCTGATGTAGCGATCGTCCGAGATAAATGCCAGGCGATCCATATCAGGTATCAGGCTATAGATCAGTTCAACGGTTTCCTTCACATAGTAATGCTGTTTCAGGGTAGTCAGGTTGTAGCCTTTTCTCCATTCTTGGGCGGGGACGCTGTTGGTTTCATTCAACGGGGCATGAGAGAGCAGAATCTCCAAGGTAGCAGGCAGGCGGTCACGGGAGTTCGTTATGATCACCGGAACATCTTTCCACAGGTCGTCAAATAAAGGACGACAGACAATCCAGCCCGGATCACCAATTATCACAATAGCGGCAGGAGGAAGCGGATATTTCTGACGCAGATGCTCGATGACCGCATTTACCTCCATCGTATCCTGCAAGGCCGGGACAGACAATGATTCCGCTCTGGCGGTTATTCCCTGTTCCTGAAGAACATCGTGCACATACCAATAGAAGTTTTTGGCCCAAGGAAGGTTGAAGTTGATAGAATTCAAAACCAATATTTCTTTATCTGATCTCCCATTATCTGCCAACATAGGGGAAAGGAGTCCTTCGAAAAGAAGAAAGAACGCACCTGTTAAGCATATTCGCAGTAATTGTTTCATTTTGCTGTGTGATTAAAAGTGGAAGCAAAGATAGTATTATTTTTATCTTTTAAAAAGAAAGGCATCCCAAATCTATCGGGATGCCTCTCTATTACATATTTTTATGTATCAGTTCATTATGCCTTTTTTAAAGCTGCGATGCTTTCTTTCAAAGAGCTGATGATACTTTCCGCATCGGCCTGTTTTTTACGTTCCATTTCGAGAACGGCTGCCGGGGCGTTATTGACAAATTTCTCATTGCTGAGTTTCTTCAATACACCTTGCAGGAATCCTTCCTTATGTTTCAGTTCAGCTTCCATACGGGCGATTTCGGCTTCTACATCAATCATGTTGCCCAATGGCACAGCGTATTCGGTAGTTCCTACCATGAAGGAAGAAGCACCTTCCGCCTTGCTCTCTACCACTGTGATAGAAGAAAGGTTACACATCTTCTGGATCACTGCATTGAACTCTGCAACCGGATTTTCGCCCAGCACCTGCAAGTCAAGCGGTTCTTTCTGAGCTATGTTCTTTTGCAGACGGATGCTGCGGATATTACTGATAACTCCCTTGACAACTTCAAACTGTGCAACGAATGCGGTGTCTACATAAGTATCCATGCTCAATGCACTTACCATCAGACTTTCTCCTTCTTCCGCATTACGTTCGTACATCTGTTGCCACAATTCTTCTGTGATGAACGGCATAAACGGATGAAGCAGATGCAACAGGTTATCGAGGAAGCAGAGAGTAGCGCTATAAGTGGTACGGTCAATTCCCTGTCCGTAAGCCGGTTTAATCATTTCCAGATACCAGGAAGAGAATTCATCCCAGAAT
>OGUQ01001369.1_pt1 | contig 20003 bp, 15 predicted proteins | sample 1574701 | NCBI WGS metagenome assembly OGUQ01 (sample SAMEA2582087, study PRJEB24529) | metagenome | biome: Human gut stool | place: China | collected 2011 | reverse complement strand
GCAGCCGCTTCCTCGGCATTCTTCGGGTCGCTTCCCATTCCATCCTTTTTGTCGCCGCTCTTTGTGCCGCAGGCCGCCAGAGACAGCACCATCAGCGCGGCAAGCAGCAGCGCCAGCAATCTGCTGGTAGTATTCATTTTATTCATCCGTTTTGTTCCTCCTTGTTATTTTTGTTTTTTCTGCGGCTTTCTGCCGCCTCTTTTTTATCCTTATCATCTCCGAAGCCGTAGCGAAAGCACACGGCGCCCGTCGGGCAGGTGCGGACGCACATCCCGCAGCGGATACACTCGGCATGATTGGGCGTCCTTGTCACATCCACATCCATCTTGCATACTCTGGCGCATTTCCCACAGGAGACACACTTGTTTTTGTCCACCTTCATTTGGAATAGAGACACCCGATTCAGCAGCGCATAGAACGCACCCAGCGGGCAGAGCCACTTGCAGAAGGGCCGGTAAAGCAGTACGCTCAGCACGATCACCGCCAGCAGGATGCCGAATTTCCAGGTAAACAGGCTGCCCAGCGCCCCTCGTATGCCGGCATTGGCAAGGGACAGCGGGATAGCCCCCTCCAGCACGCCCTGGGGGCAGAGGTATTTGCAGAAGAACGGGTCTCCCATGCCAACATCGTTCACAAGGAACGCCGGCAGCAGGAATACCATAATCAGCAATATTGCGTATTTCAAATAGCGCAAGGGCTTCAGCTTTTTTGTGGAAAGCTTCTTTGTGGGTATCTTATTCAGCAATTCCTGAAGCCATCCGAACGGACACAGGAAGCCGCATATGAAGCGCCCAAGCAATACCCCAAGGAGTATTAGGAAGCCCGTTATATAATAGGAAAAGCTGAACTTTGACGACCCTACAACCGCCTGGAACGACCCTATGGGACAAGCGCCCGACGCTGCCGGACAGGAATAGCAATTCAGCCCCGGCACACATACGCTTTTACCTTGACCCTGATAAAGCCCGCCCTTTAGAAAGTTTGGCAGGTGGATATTGGTCAGCAGAGTTGCGCCGGCCTGTATCCAGCCCCGAAAGCGGGACATAAACTGCGATACGCCCGAAAACTTCTTACCCAATGCCAACACACTCCAAACATAACTTAATGGCTTTGCTCAGCACCGTTGCCGCCTCGCCGCGCCAAACGCCGAAGCACAGCATGGCAACTCCGGCAATCAGCAGCACAATTTGCGCCGCCGCCTTTTTACCATGGCTCAAATTTCATCACCCTTTCCGTTTTTCTGCCCTCATCATAGCGCGGGAGAGTTAAAGTCTCTGTTAAGAACGAAAACTTAACGCAAACCTTATCTGTTTTTGCTATAATTATATCCTGTAAAACACAAATGTAAAGGAGGGCTTTTTATGCACATTTTGGTAATAGAGGATGAACGCGCCCTGTGCGAAACCATTGTACGCAGCCTGCGGCGCTTGGCATACAGCGTGGATTATTGCTATGACGGAGAAAAGGCGTTGGAGCTGCTAAGCGTGGAGCGGTATGATTTGGTGCTTCTTGATTTGAATCTGCCGGGCAAGGACGGCATGACGGTATTGCGCACGCTGCGCCAGACCGACCGGGAAACGCCGGTTCTGATCCTCTCGGCGCGCGGCGAGGTAGAAGATAAGGTAGAGGGACTGGACGCGGGTGCCAATGACTATCTGGCAAAGCCTTTTCACTTAGCCGAGCTGGAAGCCCGTATCCGCAGCCTTACCCGCCGTAAATTTATCCAGGAGGATGTCTGCCTGAGATGCAGCCGCATTACCTTTGACACACGCACAAGAGAAGCCAGTGTAGATGGTACACCACTGGCTCTCACCAGGAAAGAAAGCGCACTTCTGGAATACTTTCTGCTTCACCGCAACCGGATCATCAGCCCTGAGGAAATGATTGAGCATCTCTGGGATGGCAGCGTAAACAGCTTCAGCAATTCCATCCGGGTACACATTTCTTCCTTGAGAAAAAAACTGAGAACTGCCCTTGGATATGATCCTATACAAAATAAAATCGGACAGGGATATATTATGGAGGACTAAATCTATGAAATTTTATTCAGAAAAACTTTCCCCCCGCAGGCTCTCCCTCCAATGGCGGCTCACATTGCTGATTTCCGGACTGGTTATCACAGCCTGTGCACTAATGTATTTCTTTATCAGCCGTTCTGCTGTGACCGGTCTGGAAGGGATTTCCGACTATGTGGTTCTGGTCACCCCTGACAATTCAAACCCGATCTCTATCAATGTAGATCCAAAAATCCTCATCCCTGATCTGGAAAACCAGATCCAGAATACCAAAAATAAATTTCTGTTCCAGAGCATGATTGCCACAGGTATCATTATTCTTCTCAGCAGTATCTGTACCTGGTTTGTCACCAGAAGAGCCCTGACCCCCCTGCGCAGATTCAGCGACAGGATCAGCCAGGTACAGGCTCAGAATCTATCTGAACCGCTGGAAGTCCCACTCTCAGAGGATGAGATCTCACGTCTGACCAGATCCTTTAATGACATGCTTGCCCGCTTGGACAATGCATTCTCTGCACAGAAGCAGTTTGTGGCAAGTGCAGCACATGAGCTTCGCACACCCTTAGCTGTAATGCAGACAAATCTGGAAGTTTTTTACAAGAAGCCGGAACACACACACCAGGAATACGACAGGCTTTTCACCATGCTTCAGGAACAGACCGGACGGCTTTCCCACCTTGCGGAAATCCTGCTGGACATGACAGGCCTTCAGACTGTAGAGCGTTCTGATACCATTTCCCTTGCAGCACTCACAGAAGAAGTTTTCTGCGATCTGGACCCGGTTGCAGAAAAGCATCAGATCCGGCTTATTCAGACAGAAGGTGACTGTACTGTTACAGGCAGCTATATCCTTCTGTACCGGGCAGTCTATAATCTGGTTGAAAATGCAATCAAATATAACCGTCCTTCTGGTTCCGTCACTGTAAGCATTCACACTGCAGAGTCTGCAGTCCTGGAGGTAACCGACACAGGCATCGGTATCTCCCCTGAAAATCAGGAAAAAATCTTTGATCCTTTCTACCGTGTGGACAAATCCCGCAGCCGCGCCATGGGCGGTGCAGGTCTGGGGCTTGCTCTTGTAAGCGAGATTGCCAGACAGCACAACGGCCAGGTAAAAGTAACCCAGAGCAGCAAAAAAGGCAGCACCATTGCTCTGATACTGCCTGTAACAATCCTTTAAATCAACTGACCACTGATTTTGAATAACTGCGCGTCACATTCCCGTTACTTCAATGATGAGTTAGACGCGCAGTTATTCAAGTTCCATTCCATTATGAATTTTCCAATCCATTTTTTAACAAATGAGTCATCGTTCTACATATTTTGTGATGACAGATGTTATAATCTCCATATCAACCGGCTTCGCCACATGATCATCCATTCCGGCATTCAAAGCAGCCTGCACATCCTCTGCAAATGCATTTGCCGTCATTGCAATAATAGGTATTTTCTTTCCATCCGGACGGTCCGACAGATTTCTGATGGCTTTTGTCTGCCAGCATATCCAGACACTCTTTAAATGAGCCATAGACATATTCATACTTCCAGCCGGTTATATAAGAAATCTTCTGGAGATACTCATAGCCTGCTCCCTGCTTGTGTTCCCCATAGCCGCCTTCCTGAAAATTGGCATATGGGAAATACCCAACTCTCACTGTTTTATTCTCTTCCTCTATTACCTGAGTTGTTTTCCCATCACTTTTAATTTCTGACGCATAAGCAGAAAGCGGCACCAAAAGTAACACGATAAGTATTAAAATGCTCAAACATAATCTTTTTTTCTTGCCTTTTTTTCTTATCCGTTTTTCTATCTTTCTGTTCATTCATTTCCTCTTTATTATCCATTCATACCGGCTACCAGAAAACAAATCTGTTTTTCACCGGGCTGTGTAATAAAATCGTATCGCATCTATCACTTTCTCCATCTGAAGCGGTTTTGAAAAATGTTCGTTCATTCCTGCTGCTTTACTCTGTGCAATATCATCAAGAAAGGCATTAGCTGTCATAGCAAAGATGGGGATGGTTTTCGCATCCCTTCTATCTAGCTTTCTGATTCTGCGGGTAGCTTCCAGACCTCCCATTTGTGGCATCATCAGATCCATCAGGATCACATCAAAGTATCCGGGCTCTGAATTCTCAAATATTTCTACAGCTTCCCGTCCATTCCATGCCTTTGTCACTATCATTTTTTCTTCTTTCAGCAGAAACTCAGCAATTTCCATATTCAGCTCATTGTCTTCCACCAGCAGAACCTGAATTCCTTCCACTGAACAGTTCTGATACATCTGGGATTTCTTTTCCGATTCCTCAGCAGAGATTTCAAAAGAAATATGAAGAATAAATTTAGTTCCCTTTCCCTGTATACTCTCAAAGGAAAGGGTTCCACCCTGCAGCTCTATCAGCTTTCTGGCAATGGCAAGTCCCAGACCGGTACCTGCATAATTTGTTCTGGCTGACTGCCCTTCCTGGGCAAAAGGCTCAAATGCCTTTTTCTGAAATTCCTCACTCATGCCGATTCCGGTATCTGTACAGGTCAGTTCATATTCCGCAGTGGTATCCGTATAGGAAACCTCACGACAGGTAACTGTCACAGAACCACCATCATAATTATATTTTACTGCATTGCTGCCGATATTCATCAATATCTGCTGGAAATGCACCGGACTTCCTATCAGCTGTGTATGGATGATTTCTCCATCTTCTACATAATAATTAATGCCGGATTCATTTGCCTGCATCCTGGTGATTTCATTCGTGTTATGCAAAAGTTCCAGCAGATTAAAGTGCTTTCTCTCCAGCTGTATATTGCCGGATTCCAGCTTATTCATATCCAGCACATCATTGACAAGGTTTAAAAGATAACCGGAAGCAGTCCTGATTTTGGTACGTGCTTCCTGCTGAAGCTCCAGATCATCGGGATAACGGTCTGCAATATCCACACATCCCTGAATCCCGTTGATCGGTGTGCGGATATCATGACTCATTCTCCTAAGGAAATCTGTCTTTGCCAGATTGGCTTTCTCAGCCTCCTGGGCAGTTCTTCTCAGTTCTTCCCGGCTCTCCAGCTCAGATATTTTCTGGTCATTAATATCTCTCGTCACATAGAGAACATTGGTCACTTCCCCTGCTTCGTTTCGCAGTTTCACAATAAATCTGGCCTGGTGCCAGACTCCGGTTATGGCTCTGTATTCTGTGGAAATCTCCTCTCTGTTCTTCAGACGTTCTGCCAGCGTGGAAACATCCAGGAATTCTCTCATTCTTTCCTGAAATTCGGGAGCTACGATTTTCTCTCTGGCTTTTGTAAACTGAACAGAAATCTTTCCACTTCTGCCGGTCAGACGGTGCATGGATTCCTTGCTGGAAATCTCCTCATAGGTATCATGGATCAGATCCATCCGGTAGATGATCCAGTACATTTTGCTGATTGCAGAGATAATCTCATTATTCATTTTCAGATCAGCCATAGTCTCTTCCATCTGCTGCTTCTTTTTCATATCCTCCTGCACAATATCATCAATATAGCGAAATCCCATAATGATCTTATAATCATCTCTGTTGCCTGTCTCCAGACGGATCACCTGCAATTCAAAATACTCATGCCCGGCATGGTTTTTCACTGACTGATAACGATATGCAAAACGTTTGTGATTCCGCAGATACTCTATGAGAGCGTGACGTTCCATCTTCCGGAGAAAATCCGGTGCTGATTCCCGGATTACATAATGATCATAATAATATCTGATTCCAGAGGTATAACTGGATTTCAGCTCCGGCATCTCATCAATCTCTGCCCAATTGGAATGTATGCTCTGTTTGATCATTTCCAGAGTATCATTTGCCAGATCACATAAATAAAATGAGGTATAATCTACGCAGAGAGCTTCCAGGATATGCTTCTCCTTCTGAAGTTCCTCCAGATTGCTCTCCAGTGTTTTCTGTTTTTCCTCAAGCATCCTGAACATACGCAGATTATTCAGTGTACTGGCAAGATGTCCGCCTGCATTGGAAAGAAGCGATATGTAAACACCGGGATTAACCAGCTCCGGATTATCCAGACCGATAAAACCGCTCAACTGCGTATTTGCAAACAAAGGTAAAACCAGCAGAGAATGAATGTCCTGAACCTTCAGGATATCATATTCCGAAGGCATGGTTTCGCGTATTTTCTCCAGATCATGAATAATTATGGTTTCTCCACGAAGAAATTTCTCATGCCACACCGGCATACTATCTACAGAAATACGAATCAGATTGTCAATCTGTGGGATGATCCCTTCTCTGCACCATTCGAAGGTATTGCTGTAATAATCCTGCTTTTCAGACATCAGTTCAAAAATATATACTCTGTCTGCATCTGTATATTCACCGGTGTATTGAAGCAATGCAGGAATACAGTCCTTCACTTCTTTCTCATCCGACGCCTGATTGATGTCTGATATCAGAGACAGAATCTGATTCAGCAGTTCCAGCTTTTTGTTAAATTGTCTGTAGTTAATCTCATGTTCTTCACTCTTATTATCATTTGCCTTAAACTTTTTCATATAATCTCCCAACATCATCATATAGAAAATATCACCTATCATATCACATTTGCCGTCATTGCAATGATAGGTATGCATGTTTTATCCTTATCTGGCAGATACCTGTTTGCCTGCGTTGCTTTATAACTGTTCATTTTGGACATCGGGAGGATTCTGATGAAGCATTCTACGTTTTCCTGTATCCTCAAAACAAGCTGATTCATTTTTCTTACTTGAAAGAACAATGTTTATCACTTTAACACAAAACTCACTTTAGGTTATTCTGTAATGTATTGATCAATTCTTCAATAACTATCGGCTTGGATAAAAATCCATTCATACCACATGCCAGTGCTTTCTTTCTGTCTTCGTCAAAAGCATTGGCAGTCATGGCAAGGATCGTGATTCCCGCCAGTGAAGGATCATCCAGTGAACGGATCTGCTCAGTAGCCTCATATCCATTCATTACAGGCATCTGCACATCCATAAGCACCAGGTCATAATCACCTTGTGTTGAATTCTTAACTTTCTCCACAGCCTCTGCTCCATCTTCCGCTGTATCAACCCGAAAACCATATTCACTAAGGAGCGCTACTGCAATTTCACTGTTCAGTTCATTATCTTCCACAAGCAATATACGTTTGCCTCGGAAATCTGAACCCGCAGCCGGAAGTATTGTATCCTCTGCAATCTTCTCTGTATGGTGTTTCTCAGACTGAATCCGAAATGGCAGACAAACAATAAATTCAGTACCTTTGCCCTGTTCTGTCTGAACATCAATTGTTCCGCCCATCATATCCACAATATTCTTGGTAATGGCCATTCCAAGCCCTGTCCCCTGAGTCCTGCTGACTGTGGAAGTACGCTCTCTCTCAAAAGGAGAAAAAATCTTCTTTACAAATTCCGGGCTCATGCCGATTCCATTATCCTTTACCCGGATCTCGTACATTTCACTGCCCTTTACTGTCCCTGGGAACTGCTTCAACCGTACAGAAACAGTTCCTCCTGCAGGAGTAAACTTAACTGCATTCGACAAAAGGTTTAAAAGCACCTGATTCAGTCGTGTCTTATCACAATAGACATCCTCATCTGTCACATCCATGACATCCATATAAAGATCCAGCTGCTTTGCATGGATCTGCCCACTGATGATGGTCTTCAAATCATGAAGTACATCCGACAGATTGACCTCCGTTTCTTCCAAATGGATTTTTCCACTCTCGATACGGCTCATATCCAATATATCATTAATCAGTGAGAGGAGATGGTTGCTGGATGAAAGAATCTTGTCCAGATAATCCCGGACTCTTTTCTGATCATCAATATTACTTACCGCCAGTGTTGTAAAACCGATAATCGCATTCATTGGTGTCCTGATATCGTGAGACATATTGGAAAGGAAAGTACTCTTTGCCCGGTTTGCTGTCTCTGCAGCACGTACTGCCTCTGAAAGTGCCTGATTCATTTTCCAGTCAGCAGTACGGTCTGACATAACCAGAATAAATTTCTTTTTCCCGTTTATCTCACAGCACATCGCAATATTATGAAACCAGCGTTTTTCCCCTGTTTTCAGATGAACATATTCGAAATCTCCTTCTTTCTGTTCATGAACCTGAATTCCTTCCAGATAATTTTTCTCTGTATCTCCCTGTTCTGCCATATGCAGTTTTGCCAGAATACTACTATCCTTACGAATCTGTTCTACCGTAATGCCCAGCAGTTTTTCCACATTCGGACTGATGTAATCTGCCTGATATGTTTTTGCATCCAGCATCAGGAAAACATCATCCACATTCATTGAAAGCTTTTGAAACAGCTCATCCCGGTACAGAATCTCCGTATCTTTTTTCCTTAAGTTTGTCCTGCTTTTTTGAACAATCAGGCTTATAAGGAATGCGGCAATACAGAACACAATCGCACTAACTAGAAGTATCGTACTGCGCTGCAGGCTGTTCATACTGGCATTGACAATATCCGCCTGTACAAGTCCTAAGAACATCCAGTCCTGGATATCCGATTTTTCATAGACCAGATAGTAGTTCCTTCCATCCAGATTTAGGAGCATCGCATCGGTACATCCTGTTTTAAACTTCTCCGAAAGCTCATTGATTTCTTTTTCAGACATATCAGAGTGCTCTCGCAGAACGCCAAAGAAATTATACACATTACCCCATGATGCAGACGAATGATTTACCACAACACGTCCATCCGGATGAACAACAAAACTCTGGGCATTTCCATTAAAAACAGAAATATCCAGTACATTTACGATATCAGAGTTTTCATAGGCAATGGCAATCGCATCATATTCAAATCCCTGATAAATTCCATGAGCCTTAGGAGTGGCAAAAACAAGCAGCTGGGATTTTCCGGGAACTGCTGCATTTGCAATAACATCATTTCCCTGCCTGATTTCCTCTTCAATATTTTCCTGTAATCCAAGATACCCGGTGTTGCCTGTTACAACCTTATAGTTTCCTTCAGCTGACAGAAAATAAAATTCTACAAAGCCTGCATATTCCTGCGCTTTCTTTATATAGTCACGGATTTCGTCCTCACTTGAGGTATTCTGCAGATTCTCACCCCACATATGAAGATAAGTCAGATTCTTATCTGTAAGTTCCCGTAGCATGTTATCAGACTGATGAAAAACTTCCGTCAGATGAGAAACGCTTTCCTCATAAACAGTTTTCGATATAAATCCAAAATATTGGAAAACCAGCAATACAACACACGCAAAAACAGCTAGATATGCCGCTATACTAAATCGTTTTCTCATGCCAGTTCTCTTTCTGTCTTTATTATGATTCTTAATTTCCATACTTCTCACCTCAGAGTCATGTAGTCCTCAGGCTCTGCAAGAACGGCATTACCATCTGATACAGCTCCTGTCCAGGCATCTTCCACAGCAGTATCTTCTTCATCAAACACAATATTCTCATCTGCCGGATAAGCTTTCATGTGTTTTGGTATCGCAAGACAGATTACTGTAAAAGTATCATTGTCCTGAACTTTCTTTCCGTCCTTTGTAATTTTACTCAATGTATAACCATCATCTGTTTCTTTGACTTCTACAGAAATGCCACTAAACACAGGCAGTGAGCCACGGTTAAATGGGATGAAACCGCCTTCATAGCCTTCTACAAAGTTTTTAACAGTCTCTTTCAGCTCAGCTCCACTCATCTTGCTGCTGTAGGCTGAAAGACAATTTGGCATGATCATGCTTCCCGCCATTTTGAGTGTATAACGGGCTTTCAGCACATTTCCCGTAAAGCTGTTTCCGGTTGCTATCAGCACATCTGTCCCATAGATGCCACGCAGAGTGTTGGCCATAACCGAATATGCCGCATTTCCACCGTTGCTATGAAAACGATTGGAATAAGACTTCTGTGAATCCAATATTACTTTCTCAGGAATGGATTTCTCCTCAAGAAGCTGAGAATTAAATGACTGATAAGCCTGCTCTGCATCATATTCTCCTGAAATCATTCTCGAAACCACATTCTTGGAAACAGAGAAAAAGTCATTTGACGCAATGCGGATATACATATGGTTTTCTTCTATCACAGGTTTCACATCTTTCAGATATTCCGTAAGCTTAAGATTCACATCCTGACTGTAGCTTAACAGATCCTGTCCATCACTAATGACCCTGTTCTGTGCATCCTCTGAAAGCATTGTGTTCATCACCTTCATTGCCTTCTTCCGGCGTGTCGCATCCTTTGTCAGGTCACTGTTTAAAGCCACCTGAAAGTACGGCGTAGTCATAAGCCACTTTTCACCATTCTTCTGAAAGAATGGAAGAAATGTTGTGTTAATCCCCTGATTCTGAAACATTTTTACTCCAGAAGAGCTTCCAAAGTACATGGCAAGCTTTCCACTTTGATACATCTCAACTATATCATCATAATTCATATCCAGATCATCCGGGCTCAGACCAGTATCCTGGATAAATTGCTCCATGCGTTCAAAAGCCTCAGGCCAGATAGTACTGTCCAGACCTTCTCTCTTTTCATTATCAGGATCACTGTAGGCAGTACGCCACTTGCGTCCATCTACAGAAGACAACTCTGATGCTGACAGACCCTGCAGTGTTTCCATACAGGTATAATCATAATAATAGTCTGCAGTAAACCCACGGATTCCCACTTTGTCAAATGCCTGGCAGGCAGAAACAAAGCTTTCATAATCTGTTGGGAGAGGGATATCATACTTTTCAAAAAGATCTTTGTTAACTACAAAACCGTGTGCATCCGCACACACTGGAATCCAGTTTACGCTTCCATCCTCATTCATAAAATTGCTAAGGTAGCTGTCATAGACCGCACCTGCTGCATTGGTTGTAGAAAGATCCATAAGACTGTCTTTTAGGGGACTCGCATCATGCAGTGAAAAACGACAACAAGTTATAATATCCGGCAATCCACCGTTTTCCTTAAGAAACTTGTAGAAATCCAGATTATTATTTCCTACTACAAATTCAACATTGATATCCGGAAGCTGTTCCTGAATATATGGTGCATATTTTTCATACAGGCTTGTGCTCCATAAGTACACCGTAATTGTTTCCCCATCTTCTTTTTCTGCACTTTTGCCGCCACAGCCTGACAAAAGTGATATAGCTGTCACCATTACCAGAAAAACCAGCAAAACTCTGTTACATTTTTTCTTTTTCATTACGAATTCTCCTCTGAGTTTCCTTTGCATTTTTCTACGCCGTAAAAAAAACCTATGACTACTGCCATAGGTCTTATTTCTGATTGAATAATAGCTCCTGTCACATACAATTATCCTGCTGCTTTCGGCATATTAATATTCCATGTACTCTTCCCCATCGAGGTTCTTCCAGTAGAACTTATCGTCCAGTATCATATAACTGTGTTCTGAGTTTTCTTTAGGAATTGAAACTGAACCAGGATTCATGTATATGTAATTATCTCTCTTCTCACACTTAGGTACATGTGTATGTCCGCAAAGTAGAATATCGCCTTCCTTTAATGCAGGTATATTCTTCTCATCAAGCTTGTGTCCATGTGCAAGAACGATTGATCTGTCATTGAAATTAAGATATGCCTGCTCTGCAAGTACATTAAAGTCAAGCACCATCTGGTCAACCTCTGTATCACAATTACCTCTTACGCATATAATCTCATTGCGTAAAGGATTGAGCATTGCAATAACCTCCTTAGGTGCATATTCCTTAGGCAGGTCATTTCTCGGGCCATGGTAGAGTATATCACCTAAAAGAACGAGTCTGTCTGGCTTCTCTGCTTCATATCTTTCAAGCAGCTTTCTGCAATAATATGCAGAACCGTGTATATCTGATGCAATCATTATCTTCTTCATATTCTGTCCTTTCCTTATGTAAACCGATTCTTGATTATCTTGCAAGCTTATTAAATGTTGGCACTTTATAATGTGAAGCATTACTTAAAAACTGAGATAAAGTATTAGGAACCTTGTATGTATCAAGTACCTTCTTCATAAAAGCAATTGATCTTTTCTTATACTTCATACTTCGTAATACTGTTACTGCGGCTCCATCATCATACCCCCTTGCAAACTGCTTTGCATATCTTGCAAATTTAGTTTTATCAAGTTCAGGAATGTTAAAATAATTCTGGAATATCTCCATTGCCTCAATAATTCTCGTATTATCAAAATCAAGTTCTACTGCAGGTCTTTTCACCTCTATATTACCAATATGACATACAGACTGCTTACACACGTTAGAATACAGGCTTATACTATCAGACTTAACATTCGTAAGCGAATATTTGTTATACAGGTGTATTCCGGTAAACATTCCGCTTGAATTATCCTCTCCAAAGAAATAATTCAGTAAAAGCTCTGTAATATCTCCCTGCGCATCTGATTTCTTAATATACATGCCTCTTCCAACACGGATTATCTCACCCTCGTCAGAGAGTCTTTCGACCGCCCGGAAGAATGCTTCCTGATTCATCCGCACAAATCCATGCTCATACATATCATTAGCCGACACAATTGTGCCATCTGCCACATTATCAAAGTAATCTAATATCTTATCTCTATTCTTCATAATTCTTTAGCATAGTGAAGTTATTACACTTCTTCAAGATTGATTGTCTCTGTTTCTTCTGTATCATCAGCAGATTCTTCCTTTTCAGTTTCTTCTGCTTCTTCCTTATCTGTATTTGTATCAGATGCTTCTGGTTTTTTCTGCTCATTATCAGATACTTTTCCATTAATTACCTTGACTTCAACCTCAACGTCTCCGTCTTTCTCATCAAATATAACATCATCATCAAAATCATCCTCTGATGCGAGGCAGTCATCCTCATCAACAAAATCAGGATCTTCCTCATCTTCTTCATCGACATAGAAATTAACAGGAATTACTTCTACATTACTGCATACAGCCTTACCAATAATATATACTGTGTGGATTCCTTCTTCGTCAACATTATCAACAAGATTCTTAACACCAGCTATCTTTCTTGAAATATCACATGTTGCATTGACACCTTCTGGAAGAATGATAGTTACTGAACTTGCATTACTTGAGAAATTAATATATACATCCTTCTCAAACACTGCAAGACCGAGGTCAAGTACTGTCTTAGAGGCCACTGCTTTAAGCTCGCAGCCAGCAAATACCTCATCTTCAACCTCTATAACCTTCTTCTCTCCGATAGCATTATACTTACGGATTTCATCATCAAAACTATCATTCTCTTCTTTAGCGAATCTTTCCTTAGTCTGCTTGAACTTATCAAAAGCAACCTTGCCTGCTACAGCAGCAGCGCCCACTCCTAAAACAACCTTAGCCAATCCATGTTTCTTTGCCATAGTATTATCCTCCAATTCACGCATTATAATGCAATCTACTCTTTAAATTTAATCACCACAAAATCTTGTTTTAGTATATCATACTCCCTATACAAAAATCAACGCGAATAGACACATCCGCAATAATTCTGCCTGTATAAATTATACTCATGTGATAGTTCAATAGAACGCTTATATCCCTCTTTTTTCTTAAAATCAGATAAAAGATATGGCATATCATATTCCTCTGAAAGCTTTAAACCTATTTCATTAAGCTTGACGCTGTTCTTTAGAGGGCTTATTGTAAGCGTTGTCGTAAAATAATCAAATCCCCCAGCCTTTGCAGTCTCACAGGTCTTTTTAAGCCGCAGCTCATAACAACGGAAACATCTCTCCCCGCCTTCCCTGCACTGTTCATATCCTTTAGCTATGTCATAGAATTCCTTAGTATCATAATCGCCTTCTATGAAGGAAACCTTATACTTTGCCGGAAATTCACTGATGAATCTCTTCTGTTCCTCTACTCTCTTCCTATACTCTTCTTCTGCTGATATGTTCGGATTGTAGTAGAATACAGTTATATGAAAATAATCAGAAAGATACTCTATGCAATGGCTGCTGCACGGTGCACAGCAGCTGTGAAGCAGCAGTGTTGGTACAATTCCGTCTTTCTGGAAACCCGCTATCTTCTTATCAAGTTCTTTCTGAAAATTTCTCTGTTCAAAAGGTATTCCCATATTACTTAACCTGTCCTGTTATCTCTTCTAACGCAGCGTAAAGCTTTTCCATCTGCTCATCAGTTCCTATTGTAATTCTTAAATAATTATCAATAAGTGGCTGGTTAAAATATCTGACAAATATGTTCTTTTCTTTAAGTTTTTCAAATATTTCCTTAGCCGGAACACTCTTGTGTGTTGCAAATATAAAGTTAGCCTTAGAGTCAGGGAATGAGAAGCCTAACTGTGAAAGTCTTTCCTTAGCATTCTCTCTGGTCTTAACTATCTTACCCACGCACTCTTCAAAGTATTCCTTATCATTGACAGACTCAATGCCATAGCTTATTGAAGTTCTGTTCATTGTGTATGAATTGAATGAGAATTTGACATCATTAAGAGCCTTTATAAGTTCAGGATTACCAAAGCAGTAACCTATTCTCATACCAGCCATTGAACGTGACTTAGAAAATGTCTGGACAACCAGCACATTTTCATACTTATTGACAAGCTCCATTGCTGACTTTCCGCCAAAATCAATATATGCCTCATCAACAATAACAACTACATCCTGATTATGTTTAATAATATCCTCAACCTTATCAAGTTCCATATAAAGTGCTGTAGGAGCATTAGGGTTAGGGAATACCACTCCGCCATTCTCCTTGTAATAATCTTCTGGAATTATATTAAAAGCCTTATCAAGCGGCTGCTTCTCATATGGAATTCTGTAAAGGTCAGCCCATACACTGTAGAAAGAATATGAGATATTAGGAAACAGTATTGGCTTGTCAGAATTAAAGAATGTCAGGAAGCACATTGACAATACATCATCAGAGCCAACTCCGACGAACACCTGATTATCATTCATTCCGTAATAAGCTGCAATTGCATGTACAAGGTCTGTAACCTCAGGGTCCGGATAAAGCCTTAAATCGCTGATATTCATTCTCTCTGCTGCCTCAAGCACCTTAGGTGTTGGAGGATATGGATTCTCGTTGGTATTAAGCTTTACAACATCTTTAACCTTAGGCTGCTCTCCCGGCACATATGGCTCAACTCTTCTGATATTCTTCTCCCATGTCTTCATATATAAGTCCTCTTCTTTCACGAATAATTATAATCCCATCTCTTTAGCAACTTCTGCAAAATGTGGTAATGAATTAACAATTGTCTCATAAGATACACAGTATGCAATTCTAACATATCCAGGGCATCCAAATGATGACGCAGGAACCATAAGGATATTGTGCTTCTTGGCTGCCTCACAGAAAACAGTTTCATCTTCAACAGGCGACTTTACGAAAAGATAGAAAGCTCCCTCTGGCTTTACACATTCAAAGCCTAACTTTGTGAGTCCTTCGTATATTGCCTTTCTGTTCTTGTCATATGCCTCAAGATTAACCTGTGCATCAACACATTTTGCAACAACTCTCTGCATAAGTGAAGGTGCATTAACGAATCCTAAAATTCTTGTAGCTACAGAAGCTGCTGACTTAACATCTTCTGAATCTGTAACCTCATCAGGAATAACAAGATATCCGATTCGCTCACCTGGAAGTGAAAGCGACTTACTGTATGAATAACCAACAATAGTATTGTCGTAATATTTAGTAAGATATGGAACATCAACACCGTCATAAGCTAACTCTCTGTATGGTTCATCTGCTATTAAGTAAATCTCTGTTCCGTACTCCTTCTGCTTCTTATCCATAATAGCAGCCATCTTCTTTATAGTATCCTCTGAATATACAACACCTGTCGGGTTATTAGGATTATTAACGATAACAGCTCTTGTCTTAGGTGTTATCTTTGCTTCAAACTCGTCAAGCTTAGGCTGGAAATCCACAGTATTAGGTGAAACAACCACTAATTTTCCGCCAAAATTGCTTACATAATTCCTGTATTCACCAAAGAATGGTGCAAATGTCATAACCTCTTCGCCCGGATTAAGTAATGTCTTGAATATTGTATTAAGCCCGCCTGCTGCTCCAACAGTCATTACAATATTAGTATGGTTAAAATGTGTTCCGAATCTTCTATTAAGTGACTCAGCTATAGTCTGTCTCACATCCTCATATCCTGCATTACTCATATAGCCATGTATAAATGTTGATTCTTCATTATCTACTATATCCTTAACTGCTTCATTAACCTCTGCAGGTGCTGGAACATTAGGGTTACCAAGTGAGAAATCATATACATTCTCTGCCCCGTATAACTTGGCAAGTCTGTTGCCTTCCTCGAACATTGCACGGATTACCGAACTGTTTTTTACTAAAGAAACCATTGAATCAGCTATCATTGTTTATATCCTCCAAAAAAAATATGACTACATTATAATCAAAATCATTTGATTTTACAACTTTCAATAGATGTAATCATATGTTATTATTTAGATTAGTATTTCATTAATTCCAACTGGGGGAAGAATATTATGTCTAAAACTCTTTATTCAGTATACAGATATATTGTTTTAGGTCTGTTTCTTATTATTAACATATGGCTGTTTCTGCTAAGCATTTTCAGTACGAGCAGACTGACATCTGATGCAAGTGAACACACTTATTACACAGGAGACCATGTATGGCTTCATATAATCATACTTGTAGTTCTTATTGCTGCAGTCTTTTATCTTGTGAGAAATAACATTTTCACCAGAATTAACAGTTATCTTTCCAATAACGAGAAAACATTTATACGAATCCGCAATATATGTCTTATTATAATTGGTATAAGCGGTGCTGCCTGGGTTCTGCTTACGCAGAGTAATGCAGGCGCTGACCAGTATTATGTACTTGATGCTGCAAGAGGACTTAGAAACGGTGATTATTCGGCATTCCGATACAATGGCTATATAGCAAAATACACTAACCAGATTGGGCTTCTGTTCATTGAATACATTATAGGTTTCATAGTTGGTGACTATAATTACTTATTCTGGCAGCTTCTTAATGTTGTGATGATTGTATTCACTTACAAGATGTTTTCTGACATACTTGGGATTTTAAAGCTTCCGCGGATTGCAAGCCTGTCCACTATTATACTGGGAATTCTGTTTTTCCCATGGACTCTCTACAGCGTATTCATATATGGCAATGTTGCAGGATTATTCTTTGCCACTTCCGCTTTCAAATACACAATGCTTTTTATTGACAGCCTTAAAGAATTTAACAGCTTTAAGATTTCATATATTGTTATAAGTGCTGTTTCCATGATGTTAAGCGTTATGGTTAAGAATAATTATCTTATATTCATGATTGCGCTCATAATCTATACGGTTGCAGAAGCACTAAGACACAGAAATATACAGATTATTCTTGTTACATGTGCCGTAATTGCAGGATTTGCAATTCAGGCCATTGTTCCAAAGCTTGTTATCGAAAAGATTTCCGGCTGCAATCTTGGAAGCGGTGCTTCAAGCTGGACATGGATTGCAATGGGACTTCACCCATCTGATGGCAATGTTTATGCAGACGGCTGGTACAGCGGGCGTATTGCTGCATTTTACGAGAATAACGATTACGATACTAAGAAAGAAGCTGAGGTTTCTAAAGCAGAGATTAAAGGTTATATTGACACATATAAAAACGACCACAAAGCATTTACATCATTTCTTTCGAAGAAAGTTGCCTCTCAGTGGAATAACCCTGAATTCCAGTGTTTCTGGATAACCAATGTCCGCAGCAGTGATATTGAGAAAAGCCCTGTTATCTCGGATATTCTTTCACTAAAGGGAAGTTCAACATTTATCGCATTTCTTAATATGATGCAGAGTATTATTTTATTTGGAAGTATGCTTTATGCTGTGAATACACTTATTGAAGGTACTTTCGCAGGTGCTGCTGTGCTTCCTCTTACTTTCATTGGTGGTTTCATATTCCACCTGTTCTGGGAAGGCAAATGCCAGTACACGCTTCCTTATTTCATGCTGTTACTTCCTCTTAGTATTATTGGTTTTTACAGCATGGCAAAGAAACTGTCCTCAGTCTCAAAGAAGTATTTATACAAATGTAGTGTATTTGCTGTAATTCTTTTATTCATAGCAATTATATTCAACCGTTTTATTATTCTTAATCAGGATAATAAGAGTTACAGGCAATACAGGGAATACACTATTGAACAGCAAAAACTTTAACGGGAGGTTTTTATGAACAGACCTGATTGTTTATATATTGTAATTCCATGCTACAATGAGGAACAGGTTCTGCCTGTTACTTCAGGCATGTTTCTTGATGAACTTAACCATCTTATCAAAGCCGGCAAAATCAGTTCTGACAGCAGGATAATGTTTGTCAATGATGGAAGTTCTGACAGTACATGGGATATAATTACGGATTTATCAAAGAAGGATGAACATTTCATCGGAATAAGCCAGAGCCGTAACCGCGGACACCAGAGCAGTGTACTTGCCGGTCTTATGGAGGCATCCCAGTATGCTGATATGACTATATCTATAGATTGTGACGGACAGGATGACATTCATGCAATGGAAGATATGGTTGACGCTTACCACGATGGCTGTGATATCGTCTATGGTGTAAGAAATGACCGTTCAACAGATACATTTTTTAAAAGAAACACAGCCAAAGGCTTCTATAAAATCATGGCAAGGCTTGGCGCAGAAACTGTATATAACCATGCCGATTACAGGCTTTTATCAAAGCGTGTGATTAATGAACTGGCACAATTCAAGGAAACTAATCTGTACCTTCGTGGGCTTATCCCGCTTGTCGGTTTTAAAAGTACAAGCGTATATTATTCAAGAAGCGAACGACTTGCCGGAAAGTCGCACTATCCTTTCAGCAAAATGCTTAACCTTGCATTAAACGGCATAACAAGCCTTAGTGTAAAACCACTCCGTCTTGTTATGTCACTTGGTATTATCGTTTCAATTCTCAGCTTCATCGGTGTTATATGGGCTGTCGTTGACAACCTGCTCGGCAACACAGTAACCGGCTGGGCAAGTACAGTATGTATCGTATGCTTCATGGGCGGAATACAACTTATGTGCCTCGGGGTTATCGGGGAATACATCGGGAAGATATATATGGAGGTCAAGAATAGACCCAGGTTTATTATCAGTGAGAGGACTTATCAGGGCAATGAAGCTAAAAATCAGTAATAAAAGCGTGGCATATAATCCAAGACTGATGTAAATTCATTATACATGCCTGATGAGTGATACCATAGACTTATTTCCTATAAAACATTCATATATGTGTTTCTTATAGGCAGATTATGGGTTCATCTATTAAAATAAACGTGAATTAATTATGTAACTACCTATAAAAAGTCGTTTATAAAACTTCTTATAGGTAGTTTTTTGCTTTCGGAAATACTCTTTGATGAAACCAGTGGGAATTTTGCCTATAAAAATGAGATTATGATAAGTCTTATAGGACAGAACTAAGAGGGAACATTATTTATTAGCATGGTTATGTTGAAATATATGAGATACTACCTATAAGTGAGTATATAACATATTTCTTATAGGACACAGCCACTACGCTATCAGGACGGGTACAATCAGATTAAATACCAGCACCATCAGTATGTCTGATAGATAAATGTTTCTATAGGCTGCCAATGTTATTATTATTCTTATGGCTATTATTATCACCGTCATTACTGCACATGGTTTTATTTTCTTTTTTGTTATGAATATCCATAGCTGCATCCTGTCTATTGGCATGTTTTTGAGCAGTTCTTTTGTTGTTATTCTTTTTCTGTTAGTGCTGTATGATTCCTGATAAGATTTGTATTTCATGACCATATATGTCACGCCAAGAAGGTAAAACATGTACCCAATCAGAACAACCTTCATGTCATTGTTTAAATCACTGAAATCTATCATTTTATTAGGTGCACATGCTAATATTCCTGATATTATGAAGAAGAATATGCCCAAAAACTTCTCTCCTACGTTCTCCGAAACCCACGTA
>OGUQ01001352.1_pt1 | contig 20203 bp, 14 predicted proteins | sample 1574701 | NCBI WGS metagenome assembly OGUQ01 (sample SAMEA2582087, study PRJEB24529) | metagenome | biome: Human gut stool | place: China | collected 2011 | reverse complement strand
TAATACCGCAAAAACCTTTACAAATCCTTTGTTTTGCATTTTACTTTTAATTTATTATGATTACATTTTAATTGATTTCTGTCGCATACAAGGCTGCAAATATAGTTTTTTTTTCACATTCAGAAGTAATTAGGAGGCAAATATTTGAATGTGAAGGGGATTTTTGGGACGCTTCGACAGATATTGGCGGAAGTATCGTTTGTCTTTTTGGCAATATGTCAAATGAAACCTCCCAGTTTTCTTTTTTTCGACTCTCGGGACAGGAGGGGCCGGAAAAACGTCTCTATTTCGTTTCCCGGTTTATCGTTTTGCTTTGTCCGGTTTTTATTTTCCGTCAGAAAGAAAGCGATCTGGAAGTAAATATTCCCGGTGCTCTTCAGGGAGGGGAATTTTAGTCTTTTTGATACTCCGGCAGGTGATTCGGAGAGCAACCGGTTAGAGAATGAAGAGCCGGAATAAGTCGTGTTTTCCGGAGCAGTAAACGTAGTTTTCAAAACGTATGGAGATGTCAGTGCAAAGAAGTAAGCGTTTTTAGAAAATGTAACCGTCTTTTGAAGGAAATGCTTACTTCTTTTTCGGAAAACGAAGAGGCTTTTGGTACCGAATCCGGGCTTATTCTTACTTAATCCCCGGCTTTGACCCTTCAATGACCCGGTTTTCTTCCTGTTCGGCCTCCGGTTGGGCACTCCTTTTGCAAGGACGAGTTAGCGGATCGGTCTTTTTCCTGTCTTTTTGCTTGCAAGGCTGATGAATCATGAACAAAAGAACAATTCTTCCTTTGCGTGTTTGGGGGAAGAGCCGTAACGGGCGAAGCTATTCAGATTCTTCTGAAAGGGATTGTCGTTTGCGATTAATCGGGGAGCGTAATATAGCACCAGATGGGATAATGGTCTGAGTCTTTGATGGAATTGTCCACCGTGCATCCGGACGCTTTCAGGTTTTTACTGACCAAAATATTGTCAATCCGGAAATAGAATTTATTCTGGTTGTATGAGATGCCCAGCCCGCATCCCGATTCGGTAAAAGCATCGTCCATATCTTGCGAGATGACCCGGTGGGCATACGAAATCGGGGAGTCGTTAAAGTCGCCGCAAACGATGACCGACGGATAAGGTGAATGGGCTATTTCCTGAGCGATGGTGCGTGCCTGTGCCGAGCGGATGGCCGAAGCTTCTGCCAGTTTATTGACGAGTTGCCGTACACCGCTTTTCACTTTTCCCGCCTTCGGATCTTTCAGCATGTCTTCATATACCACTTTGTCTTCTCGGGTAAGTTTATTCGACTCAAGATGATTGTTTATCAGCAGCACGGTGTCTTTTCCTATCTTGATCTCGTAAACCATGCTGCCGTTGTAGTTGCTCCGGTAGTCGAGCATGCGTGCCGATAGAATCGGAAACTTCGAGTAACAGGCCAGTTGACTGCCTGCTCCGGTTTTTCCCACTTGCTTGATGTTGTGATACGGATAATCCTTTAATGCCTGCCTGATCTCTTTATTGCTGAGATGTATCTTGGCGGTTTCGGAGCCGGCATACTCCTGCATGCAGACGATGTCGGCGTTGCTGTTTTTTATATAATTCAGGATGGGGTTTTGTCCGTTCTCTTTCTTCATGTTCCCAAAGGACATGATGTTGTACGAAAGGAGTTTGATGCTGTTTTCCGGTTGTCCGGCCGTTCCCGGGTTGACAGGCATATAGGTGCGCAACTGCGGATAGCAAAGGAGGAATCCCAGTAGGGGTACCAGTGCGAAACGGTAACGCACGATGAGCCAAAAGATCAGAAAGCAGAAGTTGATGACGAGAAAAATGGGAAAAGTCAGTCCCAGGCATGACTGCACCGGATGCACTTCGGGATTGATATACGGGCTGTAAGCTGTCAACAGTAACATTCCGATGAAGAATGCGTTGACAGCCAGACATAAGAATAGGGCTAATCTGCCTATATGCTTCATGTGCTATCTTTTGCTTGCGTCGAACAAGCTCTTTTTTTCTTCTGTTGTCAGACTCTCGTATCCCGACTTCTTCAGCTTGTCGAGAATCCGGTCTATCTCGTCCGATTGTGCCTTCTTGCGGGCGTTGTAATCGTAGTCGTTCTGACGGGTATTGTTTCCGTAATGCACCTTCATCTTGGGTTTCCGCTTCCAGGTTTTGGCGCTGAACAGGGCGGCGATAGCATCGAGCGCCTTGTTGACCCATGAAGTGATGTCTTTCCCTTTGTTCAGGCTTGCTGCAAACCAGAGTCCTGCCAGTGCTCCGCCCAGGTGGGCGATGTGTCCGCCCGCATTGCTCGATGTGATGAACAGCAGATCGGTCAGCACCACGATCAGGGCCAGATATTTCAACCGAGATTATTTTTGCTTTCGGCTCCCGGTAGGCTGTTGCCACGACGATAGCCAGCACCGAAGCCGATGCGCCTACCATGGTGGAGTAGGCGGTCATGGGACGGAAATACGGGAAAACATTATAAGAAATCATATAAAGCAGTCCGCCGCAGATTCCTCCTACTATATAAAGGCCTCTCAGGTGCTTGCCCGAGAAGAAATACAGAAACAGTGCCCCGAACCAATAGAGCCATAGCATGTTGAACAGGATGTGCAGAAATCCCGCATGCATGAACATGTAGGTGAAGATAGACCATGGCTGCCATGCAAATCGGGTAAAAGAAGCCGGCAAAGCCAGCAGCTCGAAGATACCGGCGGCACTCCGGTTGAACAACTGCAGTAAGATACCGATCAGCGTTGTAATGACAAATACCCCAACGTTGATGAATATCAGTTGAATATAGACGTTCCCTCTACGAAACGCTTCTTTCAGGTCAGTTATAATATGTCCCATTGTTTCTGTTCTTTTTTCTCCAGTACATGATCAGGATGAATCCGAATATCATTCCTCCGAGATGCGCGAAGTGCGCCACGTTGTCGCCCGGATTATTGGCAAAACCTGCATACAGTTCTATCAGGGCATATCCGATAACGAAGAATTTTGCCTTGATAGGGAAAGGCAGCGGGAAGATGAACAACTGCTGGTTGGGGAACAGCATTCCGAAAGCCAGCAAGATGGCGTACACGGCTCCCGAAGCTCCCACTGTAGTCATCATGTTCAGGTATTCACTCATAGGGATGATACCCGTACCGATGTTTACACTGGTATATTGCGACAGTTCGGTCACGTATTGTATGTATTGTACTCCTTCCTGAAGTAAGCCTGCGCCCACGCCGCAGAGGATATAATAAAATAAAAAACGTTTCGGGCCCCATACTTGTTCGAGAATCCGTCCGAACATCCATACCGCAAACATATTAAAGAAGATGTGGGTGAATCCCCCGTGCATAAACATGTAAGTGAATAGCTGTGCCGGATTAAAATTGTCGGCAAGGAAAAAGTGCAGACCCAGATAGTCGGATAAGTTGATCCCATAGCTTTGTGCTACAAATTGTGCGAGGAACAGGAGAACATTGATAATTATCAGGTTTTTTGTTACAGTAGGCATCCTTCTTATTTGTTAATGTAATTAATGTGATAATGTGCGTATTAGCTTCTTCGCACATCATAATGAACGCAAAAATACGAATAAATTCTGTTCTACAACAGAAAAATAATCTACTATTAGTTCTTTTTCAACAATTTGATGTGTTTTTTTGATGTTTTTATTTGATATATTGTTTTGTTACTTTATATTTGTGAGGATTTTAAGGATATCTTTTGTGTAACATATATTAATTAATCATTTACGTATTATGAATAAGGCTGAACTTATTAATGCAATGGCAGCGGAATCCGGCTTGAGTAAAGTGGATTCTAAGAAAGCGCTTGAAGCTTTCTTTTCTTCGGTTACAAAAGCTTTGTCGGCTGGTGACAAAATTTCCTTGGTTGGATTTGGTACATTCTCTGTAGCTGAAAGATCAGCAAGAATGGGAATCAATCCTTCTACCAAGAAGGCAATTGAGATTCCTGCAAAGAAAGTTGCTAAATTTAAACCGGGTGCTGAGCTGACAGATGCTATAAAATAAGCATTTATAGTTGAAAAGAAATTAAGAGAGGAGGCGCTTTGGCGTCTCCTTTTTTTGTATCTTTGCGCGCAGAATAATAACTTGGATATGAAGATAGAAGATAAACTTGTGACGTCCGTAATCAGCGGACTCAAAGCACTTTACGGACAGGATGTACCTGCCGCGCAGGTGCAGCTGCAAAAGACGAAAAAAGAGTTTGAAGGACACCTCACCCTTGTGGTATTCCCCTTCCTGAAAATGTCGAAGAAGGGCCCGGAGCAAACCGCACAGGAAATCGGTGAGTATCTGAAAGCCAATGAACCGGCTGTGGCAGCTTTTAATGTGATCAAAGGTTTCCTGAATCTGACCGTTGCGTCGGCTACGTGGATCGAACTGCTTAATGAAATTCATGCCGATGCGCAATATGGCATTGTATCGGCAGATGAAAATGCCCCGCTGGTGAGGATTGAGTACTCTTCTCCCAACACCAATAAACCCCTTCACCTGGGCCACGTTCGTAATAACCTGTTGGGTAATGCGTTGGCCAATATCGTCATGGCGAACGGCAATAAGGTGGTTAAAACCAATATTGTCAACGATCGCGGTATCCATATCTGTAAGTCGATGCTGGCATGGCAAAAGTATGGCAAGGGTGAAACTCCCGAATCATCAGGCAAAAAAGGCGATCATCTGGTAGGTGATTATTATGTCGCTTTCGATAAGCATTACAAAGCTGAAGTAGCGGAGCTGATGGAGAAAGGCATGTCGAAGGAAGAGGCGGAAGCTGCCTCCCCGTTGATGAATGAAGCGCGTGAGATGTTGGTGAAATGGGAAGCCGGTGATCCGGAAGTGCGTGCGCTTTGGCAGATGATGAATAACTGGGTATACACCGGTTTTGATGAAACGTACCGTAAGATGGGAGTCGGTTTCGATAAAATCTATTATGAATCCAATACATACCTGGAAGGCAAAGAGAAAGTGATGGAAGGCCTTGAGAAAGGTTTCTTCTTCAAGAAGGAAGACGGTTCTGTCTGGGCTGACCTGACAGCCGAAGGATTGGATCACAAACTGTTGCTTCGCGGCGATGGAACTTCGGTATACATGACTCAGGACATCGGTACGGCTAAGCTGCGTTTTGCCGATTATCCCATCGATAAAATGATCTACGTGGTAGGTAACGAGCAAAACTATCACTTCCAGGTATTGTCTATCTTGCTGGATAAACTCGGATTTGAGTGGGGCAAGAGCCTGGTGCATTTCTCTTATGGTATGGTCGAACTGCCTGAAGGCAAGATGAAGTCACGTGAAGGTACGGTGGTGGATGCTGATGACCTGATGGCCGAAATGATTGCGACAGCCAAAGAAACCTCTCAGGAATTGGGCAAACTGGACGGCTTGACACAAGAAGAGGCGGACGATATTGCACGTATCGTTGGATTGGGTGCACTGAAATACTTTATCCTGAAAGTGGATGCCCGTAAAAATATGACTTTCAATCCGAAAGAGTCTATCGACTTCAATGGTAATACAGGACCTTTTATCCAGTATACGTATGCACGTATCCGGTCTGTGTTGCGCAAAGCCGCCGAAGCGGGTATCGTGATTCCGGAAGTACTTCCGGCCAATATCGAACTCAGCGAGAAGGAAGAGGGATTGATTCAGATGGTTGCCGATTTTGCTGCGGTAGTGCGCCAGGCAGGTGAAGATTATAGCCCGTCGGGTATCGCCAACTACGTTTACGACCTGGTGAAAGAGTACAATCAGTTCTATCATGATTTCAGTATCTTGCGTGAAGAAAATGAAGACGTGAAGTTATTCCGTATTGCTCTGTCTGCCAATATTGCCAAGGTTGTCCGTTTAGGTATGGGATTGCTGGGCATTGAGGTGCCGGATAGAATGTAAGAAGTTCTTTGAACAAAAATAGAAACTACGGGGTTTCTTTAGCCGGGACACAACTGCTAAAGAGATCCCGTATGTTGTATTACGGGGGAGTCTTGCCATAAGGTAGGGGATAAAACAGACAGTGGCGATCCAAGCACTTTTTATGCCATGGATCGCCACTGCCAATAATGACCGGTTATTTCAGGTTAGTTTAAATCCAGATAATCCCAGATCTTATGTGATTTACCGTCTTCGCCGATAATGCCGCCGGAGCAATATTTGTAGACAAGTTCTTTTTGGAAACTGCCGATGGAGCTTACTTTACCGTTGATCCAATCGCTAAAGCCCGGATACGTCTCAAAAAGACTGTTCTTTTCCTGTGGATAGCTGAACGTGCCATTACCATTCGAAACGGCCAGGCCATAAGGCATATTTTCCTTATTTACCATATCGTAGGATTTGTAATCGATGTCTGAGCTGGCAGCGTACATCCGTTTTCCGTCTACCTCAATGAACCAGGCTACCCACGCTGCTGAGGTTTTTTCTTTCTTGGGCATGGCATAGTTTTTTATATTGGTTGAAGCCAGTTTGTAACGTATCGGGTCATTGTCATTGACCGTATTGATGAATCCCTGTCTTCCGCCGAATAAATCAGTTCTGACGTCATCGCTGATCATGTGCGTTGAGCCATCGGATAGGATACACCCTAGTTTGATCGTCTTGGTGCTTCCCAATGCGATGGGCTGGATCTCTATCGTTTGCCAAGTCTCGCTGGGATGCTGGTAGGCGTGATTACTGGCGGTATTCTTTACATGGATAATCAAATCGTTGTAATCGTAATCACCATTCTGCGTATCTTCGAACATGATGGCCTGCCACACCTTTGCGTAAGTTGTTTCCGATCCTTCGTCCAGAATCGTATAACTGATGTTGATACCGTCTCCTTCGGCACGAGTCGATATTGTGGCGTTTTTGGGGATACGGATGGTGATAGGTTCATTAGCCATTGCCAGGGTATCTTCTCCGGAGGTGACAAAGGTGGTATACCCCTCTTTGACAGGTACGCTGAAATCTTTGGATGTTTCGCAATTTGCTACACGTGTTTCGATAATCTGAGAATAATCTTTCTCATCCTCGATACAAGAAGCCCACAATGCAATGGAGGCGACTGCTAAAATGACTTTCTTCATAGACTGTTCGTTTTGTTTGTTCTACAAAGATAAACAATTAAAATGATAACTTGCTGAATAATAGTTTGAAAAACAAAAAAAGTACAAACAATACAGACCTTATCTACTTTTTAGAGAAAGTAAGTATAATCTGTATTATTTGTACTTTTCAGTCGGGATGCCCGAATGTGGCTATTTTTTCTTAGCGTAGCGTCCGCGTTTCGGAGCGTTTTCTGCTTTTTCGCTTTGCAGTTTTATGATTTCCAGGCAGGTCTGGTAATTCAGATCGACCGGTACCACGTCTTTGGGTATTTTGTAGTTATTTCCTTTGTAAGCGATGTATGGTCCGTATCTGCCGTTGAGGATTTCCATTTCTGCATCTTCATCAAACTTCTTGATGTGCTTTTTCGCTTCCGCTTCACGTTTAGCCAGGATTAGCTCGATGGCTTCGTCCAGTGTGACCTCCAGCGGGTCATAAGTTTTGGGCAAAGACACATATTTAGAGTCATGGTATACATAAGGTCCGAAACGTCCTGTACCGATTGTCTCTGGAATCCAGTTGATTGTCTTATTATTAGCAATTAAGTTAGCCTTAACTTCTGGGTCTGTCATCTTGATAAACCATGACTCTCTTGCATAGTAGATAAGTGGTGTATCACATCTCCAGCAATGAGGATATTCATGCTCTACCTTAGGTGCTGAGAAGAGGATTCCTCTGCCCTCAAGTTCCTTAAGAACCTCAACATCACAGTTGATAGCGCCTGCTTCCATCTCTTTCTTAGTTGGCTTAGCACGCATTCCTGCAAATGGAGTCTCAGGCTTCATAACACCAGCCTCGTCTACCATCTGAACAAATGGAGCGTCATATTTTCTACCAACTCTTGCATCGTCTTCACCAAATGCAGGTGCAATATGAACGATACCAGTACCATCTTCCATAGTTACATAATTATCGCAGTATACGAAAAATGCTTTCTTGTGCTGCTTGTCAGCGGCATCCTTTGCACACTGGTAAAGTGGCTCATATTCCTTATATTCAAGGTCTTTACCCTTGTATTCTTCAATAATCTCATAAGCAGGTGTGCCTTCTTCTCTCTCGATTCCACCAAGAACCTTGTCAAGAAGTGCCTTTGCCATGATGTATGTGAATCCATCTGCTGCCTTAACTCTCGCATAAGTCTCATCTGGATTAACACAAAGAGCAATATTAGAGCAGAGTGTCCAAGGAGTTGTTGTCCATGCAAGGAAATATGCATCCTCTCCAACAATCTTGAATCTTACAACTGCTGTACGCTCTTTAAGAGTCTTATAGCCTTGAGCAACCTCATGTGAAGAAAGAGGTGTACCACAACGAGGACAGTAAGGAACAATCTTGAAGCCCTTATAAAGAAGACCCTTATCCCAGATCTGCTTTAAAGCCCACCATTCAGACTCGATAAAGTTATTGTCATATGTTACATATGGGTTATCCATATCAGCCCAGAAACCAACAGTAGATGAGAAATCCTCCCACATACCCTTGTATTTCCATACAGATTCCTTACAATGCTTGATAAATGGCTCGATACCATATTCTTCAATCTGTTCCTTGCCATCAAGACCTAACATCTTCTCAACCTCAAGCTCAACAGGAAGTCCATGTGTATCCCATCCAGCCTTACGAGGAACCATATAACCCTTCATTGTTCTGTATCTTGGAATCATATCCTTAATAACTCTTGTAAGTACATGTCCAATATGTGGCTTACCATTAGCAGTTGGAGGTCCGTCATAGAATGTGTAAGTTGGACCTTCCTTTCTGTTATCAATACTCTTCTGGAAGATATCATTGTCTTTCCAGAACTTTTCAACTTCTTTTTCTCTGTCTACGAACTTCATGTCCGCAGAAACTTTCTGATAAATCATTGCAGCTTCCTTTCTTGCCTTGTGGCTTATAATTTCTTTTCGTAAGCCAAGTCTCTCCGTGACTTTGTTGTATACGAAAAAAACCCTCTGCCGTAATACAACAGAGGGGTAACATACTTATCCTAAAATCTGAATGATTACGACATACTATCATATGCGTCCCTGGCTTTAACCTTACGATGGGATTACCGTCCCCGCTTAGTCTCGTGATGATTTCAGCGAAGATGCTCAGAAGTGATGTTCAGATGGATAGTACTCACACCGGCTCTCACCATCCCGGCTCGCTCATGCTTTTCACTCCAACCTACTGTCTTCGTCAATGCATTTGATTAGATTTTATATAATAAATGTTTAGTTGTCAAGCTGTCATAACCAACATGTGCAAGTTTTTTATGCTAATTATACATATCTTCTATAGGAATTAATCTGACATTTAAAGCCTTGGCATTATCCTTTACCCAATCGGTAAATCCACTTAATGAATATAGATGATATTCAGCAACCTTGTATTTCTTGTCGATTAAACCATCTCTGTCCATAAGTTCTTCAAGCTGTTTCTTATCCATTGGTGTATTCCTGAATTTACATTCACCAAGAATCGCCTTATTCTCTGTCGTATCCAGTCCAACAACATCAATATCCGTCTGCTCTTTCTTAACTGGATTAGTACCGAACCACTTACCTGCCTGAAGAACTGTACAACTGAATTTATTAGAAAATGCGTTCATTAACAGATACTGTCTGCACATTTTCTCAAATATTTCGCCCATATACTCATGAAGCTTTGGTTTTACCTGACTTAAATAATATTTTTTTCCATTATCAATCTCAATTGCTGCAACTGCTCTCGGAATAAACTTATGCCAGAACATAAACATTCCATCTGACAATGAATACATGACTTTCTTCTTATTATTCTCTTCCGTGATTGCATATGTCTTTTCAATAATACGGGTTTCCAGCAAATGGTTAAGAATATTGTGGACAGACGCACTTTCCAGATTAGTTTTATCCTTTATCTCAACGGCTTTATTAGCTCCATTGGCAATTGCTGAAACAACATCATCATATACAGGTGCATTCCTGAACTCCTGAACTAACAGGTTTCTTGGTTCTTCATACATGAATCCTGATGGATTAAAATACAATTCTGCAATATTATCATCAAGACTTTTGTCCGAATCAAACATAGAGATATATTTGGCAACTCCTCCAGTGATTCCATAACAAATTGCTTTTTCCTCACACGAATAATCAGGTACAAACAATGCAGTTTCAAGATAATTAAACGGTTTTAAATCTATCTGCATAGTCCGCCTTCCGTATATCGGACTCTTACTGCTAAGCACTTCCTGTTCCATAAAGCTGATAGATGAACCAGACAGAATAAGAAAAATGTTTTTATTAAGCCAGTTCTTATCAATCTCGACCTGCAAAAGCGATAAAAATTCTTTATCTGCCTCCGCAAGATAAGGAAGTTCATCAATAACAAGTACAAGCTTTTTATCTCCAATATTGTTGGTAATAAAATTAAGTATGTCTTTTATATCTGTGAATCTTACCCCGTTAATTCCCGGCATAAAATAGTCAACAACAACTTCCCCGAATAACTCAATATTTCTTTCTGCACTACCCTTTATTGCCGTAAAAGCTATATGCTCTTTTCCTCTTATAAATTCATTGATAAGAGTTGTCTTTCCTGTCCTCCGGCGGCCATATACAATGCACATCTGGAAAGAGTTCTTGCTGTATGCAGTTTCTAAGCTTTTCAATTCATTTTTTCTTCCAATAAATTTATCACACATATTACGACCTCCTGTTTTAATAAAATTAATTTTAGTAAAGTTATCTTTACTAAACCTATTTTTACTAAAATTAGTATATCCCATAACATTTTAAAAATCAATTTATTTACTAAAAAAGTTGCAGCAACCTTAACCGTTACTGCAACTTACATTTACATTATTCTATTATGCTTCTGTCATCCTGTTCTTAGCCACAATTCTCATAATCAGATCTACGCTTCCGTCAATTCCATAAGTTGAACTGTTAATTGTGAGGTCGTAGTTATCTGCTTCGCCCCACTTCTTGCCTGTATAGAACGCATATCTTTTAAGATGTGCCTTATCCTCTTTTGAAACATACTTCGCAGCCTGCTTATAAGTAAGCTTCTCCTTGCTTGTATGGTAAGTTCTCTGTATACGCAGTTTCTTAGGAGCTGTGATAAATATGCTTATATGAGGAATGTGGTTCTTAGTAAGAATATTATCCGCATATCTTCCCATGATAACATATGGTTCCTGTTTTGCTAAATCGACCAGCTTCTTAGATGTATTAAAGAACTGTACATCAGACCTTGAAAGACCATGGTACCTCTTAAAATCTCTCCACCACTGAGCCGGTGTCCTTGCTGTCTTATTCTGGAATAATGCCCTGTCAGTTTCCTCATGTTCTTCATTACGCTGTAATATCTCGTTCATGATAGATACATCATAATAGCTGATTCTTAACTTATCAGCAAGCCTGAAACCGATATCTGTTCCGGCACAGCCATATGAACGGCCTATACATATAATAAGATTGTCATCCTTTCCAAATCTGTTTGCAAGATTGGACATATTAAGCTCTGCATGCTCCGGGTCAATAATATCATTTCCCTCTCTCGCTTCCTGCATAGCCATTGCTTCATCAAATATCTCACCATATTCATGCATTATTTCTTTATGAAGCTTAGGATTCTTTTTTGTGGTTCTTGCCATATTACTTATAAGTGCAAGCTCACTTCTAAGAACTGACGAATCTGCACTGGATTTAATCAAATCCTTTAAATCATTAATACATTTTTCCTTGTTTCCCTGATATACACGTCCCAGATTAGAACCTGTAGCTTTATATACTTTCTCGTCCAGTGCGTATATTCTGTTCGCAAGTTCAGTTATTTTATCATTATCTGCCATAATGCGCACCTCCTAATTATATAAAGAATAATAGTGTGTCAATAAGGAATACTGGTACAAGGCAGCACAATGACCACACAATATACCCAAAGAAGCTTGGCATCTTAACACCATTTTCATCTGATATTGACTTAACCATGAAATTAGGTGCATTACCAATATAAGTTATTGCTCCCATAAATACCGCACCACATGATATAGCTGTAAGCATTTTTGCAGGAACAACTCCGAGTGCAGTTGTAAGTCCTGACACAAATCCCATTGAACCAGCCGTTGTAAGGAATACAAGGTAAGTTGGTGTATTATCAAGGAAACTTGAAAGTGCGCCCGTTACCCAGAACATCTGTGATGGATGTGTAAGTCCAAGCTCTGCGCCTGCGCTCTTTAAAATCATAAGAGCTGGCTGCATAGTAATAAATATACCTATGAAAAGTACAGCAACTTCCTGAATGGCACCCCATGTGAAATGGTTCTTCTTTCTTATCTCTGGATTAGTTGTCTTGAATGATAAAAATGCGGCTAAAAGAATCATAACTACTTCAATAAGTGAAGTAATTGCAAGCTTAACCTCTCCAAATATAGGAATTGAGATTACCTCGCCGGCAGCATTCTGGAAAAATGATACATCCGGAAGTACTCCGCTTAATATAACTGCTGCAACAATAATTACGATGAATATAATATTATGTAATCCCTCGAATCTTATAAGTGGTTCATTTTCCTTAATCTCCGGCATATAACCTGCTGCTATATCCTTCCTGTATGCTCTCTTATCAAGAAAATAAAGCACTGTAAGAAGAATAACCATATTAAGGAGCAGAATCGGAAAGAATCTTATACTCCAGAAGAAAGGAACACCTCTTGAGAATCCCATAAGAAGTGGTGGGTCACCGATAGGTGTAAGGCTTCCTCCCATATTAGATATAAGGAAAATGAAGAACACCATAATGTGGGCCTTATTTCTTCTCCATGAATTCATCTTAATAACAGGTCTTACAAGGAGCATTGACGCACCTGTCGTTCCAATCCAGCTTGAAAGAAGAGTTCCTATTCCAAGAAGAATAACATTTACTCTTGGTGAACCAACGAGGCTTCCCTCAACTGTTATGTTACCTGCTACGCAGAACAGACCGAAAAGCAGTACAATGAATGTAAGATAATCATTTACCAGACATTCAAGTACAGTCTCTGCTGCTGTTCCAGCTCCATACTTAACTGCGAACGGAATTATGAAAAGCAGTGACCATAATATTACAGCAAATGGTCTGTACTTTTCCCACCATTCTCCTTTTACAAGTGGAATTATGGCTATACACAAAAGCAGACATGCAAATGGTATACAAAGCCATAAAGGCACATTCGTCAGCTCGGCTGCCAGTGCAACCATTGGACAAATATTAATACTCATAACTTAAGCCTCCGTAAAAAAACCTGTTCCACACACGGAACAGGTAATCTTAATATTAAATTATCTCTGCACATCGAAAGACGAATTCTTCATAAGTCTCTTAATGTGGTCAACACAAGTGATATTAGTATCACCTCTGATAGCGTGCTTCATTACTGAAGAAGCAACAGCAAAGTTAACAGTATCTTCAGGAGTCATATTATCCATAAGGGCATAGATAAGACCTGATGAAAATGCATCGCCGCCACCAACTCGGTCTACTATCTCAAAATTAATTGTCTTGCTCTCATAAGTCTCTCCGTTAGTATAATAGAAAGCCTTTAAAGAGTTGTTGCTTCCTGAGTGTACATATCTTACAGTTCTTGCAATAGCTTTCATATGATACTGCTCGTCTATTGCCTTAAATACTCTGTCCATATCTTTGAAAGATGGGTCCATTGTAAGACCATCTTTAACATCTGTTCCATCTTCTCTGTATACATGAATAGGCTCAATTCCAATAAGTACGTCAACATAAGGAAGGTACTTGCTAAGAACATCTCTTGCAGTCTCAAATGACCAGAGAGTACTTCTCCAGTTAGGGTCGAAGCTGACAGTAAGTCCCATCTTCTTAGCTGCCTTAACCGCCATATCCATCATCTTACGGCAGTTGTAAGAAAGTGCAGGAGTGATACCGCTTATATGAAGCCAGTCATAATCCTTAAGAATCTCCTCGAAATCCACATCCTTATAGTCGTATTCTGCAAATGCAGAATCAGCCCTGTCATATATTACCTGTGAAGGTCTGACAGAAACACCTTCTTCCAGATAATAAAGTCCCATTCTTCCTTCTGATCTTATAATGTGCTTGGTATGCACATCATTAGACTTAAGATAATTAATAGTTGACTTTCCAAGGTCTGAGTTAGGTAATACTGTAAAAAATGTTGAATCAACACCAAGGTTTGCAAGGGAAACCGCTACATTTGCCTCTGCTCCGCCATAGTTAACTCTGAAATCATGTGTAGTTACAAGTTTTTCATAGTTAGGTGGTGATAATCTCAACATCAATTCACCAATTGCTATAAATTTCATGTCTTCCTCCAACGTCATAATAGATTAAGGGTATCAAATACCCAGTTTTGCATATTCCAATGACATATTACACCACATTTGTACAAATTGCAAACTTGCATATTACTTTTTAATAAGATATAATTATTCTATTAATAAGTAAGGTTAAGGTACGTGTTTATGGATATATTTGAGTCTCTGAATTCTGTGCTTGTAGACTTGTTCAATGATATCTTGAACATTGAAGAAAGGGCTCTTATCACAGAAGAATTTAAGGATATTTCTGTTACAGATATGCATATTATTGAAGCTGTAGGAATTGAAGAACCTCGTACTATGTCCACAATTTCTAAGTCACTTGGTGTAACTATGGGAACTCTGACGGTCGGTATCAACGGACTTGTAAAGAAAGGATATGTTACAAGAAAGCGCGGTGAGAAAGACCGCCGTATAGTGTATGCCTCCCTGACAGATAAAGGAATTGCAGCTTACAGGCATCATGAGAATTTTCATAAAGACATGATTGAGAATATCACGAAGGATTTAACCAAGGAAGAAGCTGAGGTACTTACCAAGACATTTATACGGCTTGAAGACTTCTTCCACCAGCTTCCATAATAACTGCATTAATAAAGGAGGGGTATTTATGCCAGATAATAAGAATTTGCTCAATTTTGATGATTTAGCTGATGTATTCGCACAGCTTAACGATATTGAAGATGCGCCAGAAGAACTTACTGAGGAAGAGAAAGCCTCCCAGCGCAGATATGAAGAGATTATCAAGAAACATAAGAATAATAATTAACCAAATGAATCTAAACGACTGTCCAAGATATTCAAAGGCAGTCGTTTTTATATGTGTTATAACGCAAATCCCCATTCGTGTAAACACTATTTTCGCGCAAATCCCCATTTACAGCACCTCGGTTTCCGCTCAAATTCCCATTCGTTAGGTATCATATTCCTGCAAAATCCCCATTAGTATAGATTATACCTTGTAATATTCACATTTATTCATATATAACATATTGAAACAGCCACCCGCGGGGAAACCCAAGGGTGGCTGTTCCATCTTTATATGAAAGTGTTTGAAAGAAAAAAGCTTAGTTATTAGCTGTAATGCCTGCTGTCTTATAGACAAATGTTACACTTCCGGCTTTGTCATCTGACTTGCCTAAGAATGAATTGTATTCCTGACCTGCCTTAACTACTGCCTTGATTGTGTCAACAGCTGTCTGTGCGTCCTGGTCTACAAGCTTTGTGATAGGCTCGATTGCTTCACTGTTAAACTGTGCCATTCCATCCTTTAATGTGATTGCACCTTCATTTAACTGTGTAACTCCGTCTGCAAGTGTTCCTGAGCTGTCCTTTAATGTAGCTGTTCCATCTGCAAGCTTTGAAGCACCACTCTTTAATGTAGCATTATTAGCTGTAAGCTGTGAAAGTCCGCTCTGAAGGACTGCTGTTCCTTCCTGCTGAAGCTTTCCTGCATTAAGATTCAACGCATATAAGCTTGAGCAGAGAGTTCCTTCCTTGTATGTTGAAAATGAACCAACTGATGTGCTGAGTGTATTAAGCCCTGTACTTAATGTACCAAGTCCTGTCTTAAGCTGCTTAGAACCAGCACTTAACTGTCCTGCACCTGTGCTTAGCTGGTCAATTCCTGCTTTAATCTGTGTTGCACCAGAATTAGCTGACTTAATTCCCTCATTAAGTGAAGCCATACCATCAAAATATCCAGCATTTTCAAGAGATGATAATGTTGTATTGCAATTGTCATATGCCTGATAAGCCTGTGAAAGTCCGCTTGTCATTGTAACAATCTGCTCATCTGACTTAGAACTTACTGTCGCTTCATCAAGCTGTCCGCCAGCTGCTGCACTTACAGTAGCAGCAACTACCTGCTTAACAGATGCATAATTCTTTAATATATAACCTGTTGCTAAAGCGTACTGCGTCTTGCTTGTTACATCAGGTGTCTGTGATATACCAGACTGTGCCATAGCTGCTGCGATTACTGCCTGCTGCTGTGGTGTTGCTGAATTAGGATTAATTCCCTGACTCATGCATGTTACTGCAAATGCTACTTTATAGAAACTTCCATAAGCTGTACTGTAACTTTCAGCTGCCTGTGTCTTTCCTGCTTCAAGACTGCTCTTTAACTGTGTAGTTCCTGCTGATAACTTATCAGAACCAGCCTCAAGCTTTGTAAGACCACCTGATAATGTATCTGCCCCAGTAACAAGCGCTCCAGCCCCAGCTAAAGCACTGTCAATTCCTGCATCAAGTGTTTCAGCACCTGCTGCCAGCTCACTTGCGCCATCTGCTGCAGAAGCAACACTGCTGTCAAGATTGTTATCCTTAAGAGTATTGTAAAGAGTTCCGATTCCGTCAGCATATGTCTTCATGTTATTATTAAGTGAAACTGAACCCTCATATGCACTTGCAGCGCCATCTGCGTATGCATATATACCATCCTTAAGAGAAGAAGCACCTGTATTTAACTGGTTAACACCATCAGTAAGTGCTGGAATTGCATTACTTAACTGCTGTGTTCCATCCTGTAAAGATACAGTTCCGTCTGCAAGCTGGTTTGCTGCATCATCTAATGAAGCAACTGTCTTCTTTAAGTCATCTAAAGTAATATCATCAGCATTCATATCTGAAAGAAGATTAGATGTTGCAACTGACATAGTCATATCGAGTGAGAAATCCTTAACGTCTGCTGTTAATTCAAAATACTCAGGAATATCAAGGTCAAGTGACTTATCATTAAACTTAAGATTCATAGTATCCTTAAGTCCTGGCATTGTCATACCGACTGCTACAATATTATCACCGACCTTAGTAAGCTTACCATTAGTAACCTCAACATTTGAGAATACATCTGTTGGAAGCATCATGCCTGTAATCATTGTAAATGGTACGGCAACTGTCTGCTTCTTACCATTAATTGTTACAGTTTTCTTCTGATTATTAGTGTAATCAAAATGTATTGTAACCTTTCCGCTCTTTCCGGCCAGGTCTTCCGGCTTAATTTCCTTTCCATCAAGCTTGTAAGTAACCTTCATTGTCACTGGCGCATTTTCACTTGACTCAGTCTTATTAAGAGTCTCATTGCCGTTAGCGTCTGTAATCTTTTCGTTGACAGTGATGTGATTCTTGTTACCTGAAGCATCATTGAATACATAAACAGTTTCCTGTCTTGTGTTAGTTGCAAGTGTGCTCTTGTTAGACACTGCAAGCTCGTTAGTTATTGCCTGTGTAATAGCAGCCTCAGTGCTGCCTGCTGCCATCTCTGTTACATAAGCTGTATCTGTTCCTGTTGTTGCAGCTGTCTTAGAACCGCAGCCAACAAGACTTGCCGCAGTAAGAACAACACACATTAAAACTGAACTATATCTGAATAAATTCCTCTTTACCATAATAAATCCTCCTAATTTAATTCTGACTGTTCTTCTTAGGCTTAAAACCTAAACTTGTATGAATAATCACCTTATCAAGTAATACAAAAAGTGATGGAAGAACAAATATAACAACAAACATACTGATTATTGCGCCTCGTGCCATAAGTGTACAAAGTGAAGCAATCATATCAACACTGGCTATCATACCTACACCAAATGTTGCTGCGAAGAAACCAAGTGCGCTGACAATAATAGATGGAATAGATGTTCCAAGTGCTATTGATATAGCCTCTTTCTTAGAGTTACCAGCGGCTCTTTCTCTCTTATATCTTGTAGTCATAAGAATTGCATAATCGACTGTCGCACCAAGCTGAATAGTTCCGATTACTACCGAAGATATAAATGGTATCGTTGTTCCTGTATAATATGGAATACCCATATTAACAAATATTGCAAATTCAATAGCAGCAACCAGAATAACCGGAAGAGATATTGACTTCAATACGAAGAAAATAATAAAGAATATCGCAACAATTGAAACTGCACTAACTGTCTTAAAATCCTTATCAGTAATAGTGATAAGATCCTTAGTACAAGGAGCTTCTCCAATTACCATAGATTTAGCATCATACTTCTTTGCAATTGCATCAACCTTATTAATCTGGTCATTGATTTCATCAGAAGCAATTGTGTAATTAGTTGATACCATCATAATCTGGTATTCATCACCCTTAAGCTCTGAAACAAGCGAATCAGGAAGCATTTCCGTAGGGATTTCTCCACCGAGTGCTGAGTCAATACTTAATGCAAATGAAATTCCGTCCAGATCATTTACTTCATTCATCATTGCATTAGAATCCTCTGCTGAAAGATTACTGTCTGCAAGAATCATATATATAGAATTAGTTCCGTCAAAGTTGTCGGCAAGCATCTTGTTAGCCTGCGAACAGTTAAGCTTCTCTGGAAGTGTATCAGACAAATCATAGTAAACCTTAGTATTGTTATATCCGTAGATTGCCGGACCAAGAAGCAGCACGAATATTATAAGGAATATCCATGAATGATTAACAATCCATCTTGCCGGTTTATCAAAATTCGGCATAATCTCTCTATGCATTGTTTTCTCAAGAGCCTTGTCAAATGTAAGAATAAGGGAAGGAAGTATTGTAACACAACCAATAACGCCCAATACAACACCCTTTGCCATAACAACACCAAGGTCAAGACCAAGTGTAAAACTCATAAAGCAGAGTGCGATGAATCCTGCAACAGTTGTTATGGAAGAACCAACAACTGATGTAAGTGTATTCCCAATAGCAACCGCCATAGCTTCTTGATGATTATCCGGAGTTTCTTCCTTAGCTTCCTTGTAACTGTGCCATAAGAATATAGAATAATCCAGAGTTACACCAAGCTGAAGTACCGCTGCCAGTGCTTTCGTTATGTATGAAACCTCACCTAAGAAATAATTAGAACCAAGGTTATACACAATTGCCATACCTATACTTAGCATAAAGAATACTGGTACAAGGAATGAATCCATAAATATAGCAAGTACAATACATACCAGAACAACCGCTACAAGTACATAAAAAGGAGTCTCCTTTTCTGCCATTGTCTTAGTATCTGTAACTACAGCAGACATACCTGCAATATAGCACTGATTATCCGTAACATCTCTTACTTCCTGAATAGCCTTCATTGTATCTTCACTTGATGTTGTATCATCAAAGAATATTGCAAACAATGTAGCTCCTGAATCCTCATTTTCAAAATAAGAACGGAACTTATCAGGAAGAATTTCTGAAGGAACATCATCTCCTACCACTCCACTATAAGAGATAACTGACGCAACATGGTCAACACCCTCAACCTTCTTTACCAACTTAGAAACATTTGACTTATTCATTCCGTCAACGACAACCATTGCATAAGCGCCCTTTCCGAAATCATCAAGCAAAATGTCCTGTCCCTGCATAGTGTCGATATCACTTGGCAGATAATACAGGATATCGTAATTAACCCTGGTATTAAAGTAACCAAGAACTGATGGAATCAACAGCAGGAAGCTAAGAACCAGAATTGGAATTCTTAACTTAACAACAACTTTTCCAAACTTTTTCATATAAATAACCACGCCTTTCTGTAAGATGCAAATGCCAACAACCCTTAGTCATATAAGTATTCATGTCTTTAACAAATATGACCGATAGTCATTTTCAATTTCAGTTGACATTATAGCACCTCAAAACACATAGTCAATAGAAAATTGACCGAAAGTCATTTTTTAATATTTATTTTATAATTGAGTTGGTGTATAATGTATTTATGAATGAGTTGGCATGGTAATCAATTTCAGGCACGCTTGCGCTGCTTGTCGCTCACAGCGGACACTAAACTCGTTGCAGTTCCTGCAACTTGTTAAGTGCCGGTGGCTC
>OGUQ01001329.1_pt1 | contig 20489 bp, 18 predicted proteins | sample 1574701 | NCBI WGS metagenome assembly OGUQ01 (sample SAMEA2582087, study PRJEB24529) | metagenome | biome: Human gut stool | place: China | collected 2011 | reverse complement strand
TGAACGTCCTATATATATAGTCTGCAAAAACTGAAAATGTTACAGTTTTTTTGAATTTTTTTGTATTTTTTCGAGAGTCTCCGACTCGCTCAGCGGTAGGGGGCGCACTCCCGCATTTCTGTCAAAAGCCGCAAATTAAAAAACATATTTTCCCGTGTTATTGCCCGCTTGCACAAACTGTAGTATAATAAAGTCACGGTGCCGAAAAATCGGACATTAATATAGGGGATGATTTGAAATTGGTTAATTTGGAGAAAGATGAAATTACGGAAGAGTGTATGCAGATCTGGCATCTTTACAGAGAATACATAAAAAGCTTTTGCAGTTTTCAGCTTAAAGACTGCCCCGACTGTGTCGAGGACTGCGTTCAGGATGTGTTCATGGCACTGCTCGAGGCCAGACGCGCAGGTAAAGAGATAAAAAATCCCAAGGCCTGGCTGACCCGCGTTGCGAACAATAAGATAATTGACGAATACAAAAACAAAGCGAGAGAAGCAGAGCACATAAACAGAATAGTACAGTATGAAACCGCGCTGAAAATTTCTGCCGTCGAAATGCCGCAGCTCAACGATGTTTCCGACGAGCTGATAGACGAAATGACGGACAATATATTGAATCGGCTCAAGGCAGACGAGCGCTCGCTGGTCGTGGATTACTATATGGAAGATATGCGAGTAAGAGATATCGCTGCAAGGCACGGGCTTTCCGAGACAAATGTCCGGCAAAAGCTCTTCAGAGCGCGGAAAAAGATAGTGCATATGGTGAAAAAAGAGATAGAGAAACAAAAAATTTAAAATTTTTCCGTAACATTTTTGAAATTCGCAGACTATATAAGTAAGGAGGAATTTATATGACAAAAAAACAACTCTTGAAAATCCTGAATGACGATTCCCTTGAGCTCACCGTCGAAGAGCTCGAAAATATAATTGAAGAAGAACTGCAAAAGGACGAAGCCAAAATGGATCCGGATCTTATAGAATACTGCCTGTACTATATCAGCAAAGCGGGGACAAACGGCGGCAAGGAGAAAAAAGCCGACATCGCAGGCAATGACAAAATCGCAGAACCGCCTGCTGCCGATAAGCTAAAAAAGTCACGCTTCAACGGCAAGCTAAAGAACCTGCTGATAATAGCCGCTACTATCGCACTGCTGCTCGTCACCACGGGAATAGCAACCGTCGCCACTAACAAAAAAGTGAAGAACAGCGCCATCTCTTTCTATGAGAATCACATACAGGTTCATTTCGACAAGCAAAAGGATGAAAGCGGAATACCCGGAACGGAGATTGCCGCCGAGCTCAGGAAGCACGATATTTCCGACTTGAAACTGCCGGCAATGTTTTTATCAAGCGACTGCATCTATAACAATATATTTGAGGACAATATCGATGGTCTTAAGGTCACATCATTTTCATACCGAGCAAACAATTTATCCGGTAAAGTATCTATCCGAAAGTTTTATTCTAATGAATCCGTTTTACCGATTGATTTTAATAATACTACCAGTTATAGCAAAGTTGAGGAATTATCAGTAAACGGTTTGACCGTTTTTGTAATAGAGCAAGAAAATTTTTGTTCTATTGCCTATCAGGATAACCTGACTCAGTACATGATGTACTTGAATACCGATTTTGCAGAGACGGTCGAAATCGCAAAAACCCTGACCGCCGCAGAGGAGTAATTTCTTGCGGCTGAACGGGATAAAAACTCACGAACCGCAGCGGTTGTTTTCGCTGCGGTTCGCTTTTTATTCGCTTGCTTCCGTATCTTCTCCCACGGTCGGCTCGGCTGGCTCGGCATCCGGCTCGTTATCCGGCTCGATCGGTGTCGGGGCTGCCGCAGTCGGAGCTGTTGTAGTGGGCGCGGGAGCTGTTGTCGTGGGTGTCGGAGCCGTTGTAAGCGGCGGAGCTGCTGTGGTCGGCTCCGTTGTCTCGGGCTCAAGCTTATCGGCGGGCGGTTCGGATTCCTCCTGCGTCACAGTGCCGATAACCGAAATCTCCGCGCCGGACACAATTGTGTTTTCTTTCGTTCTGACGGCGCAGCTGCCCCATTTGGAAACAAATTTTACATCCGAGCTACCCGTTGTTTTTATTGTAAAGGTGAAGCTTCCTACGGCGGTTATCTGCTCGGTATAGTAGATTTTGCCGCCTATCTCAACTCTGCAATATCCCGTGGCGCTCTGCGACCCCTTTGCCGAGAGCGTCACCTTATAAACTCCGTCCGCTACGGTGCAGGCATTGTTTTTGACCTCGACGGGACTGTTTTCACTGTCTCTCACGGCGGCCGTGATATTATATTCCGAGGATTTTATAACCGTCTCCCCCGTGGAGGTATATGCCGAGAACCACGCCCAACTCGCGCCGCAGAGACAGGCGACGCACAGCAGCGCTCCGATAACGGACGGCGCAAGCAGATGGAAAAGACCGTCTCCGCGTTTCTTTTCGCCGCGCTGCGACCTGTTGAAGAAAAAGTTATATATATGCATAACATTGCGCCCGTTGACGAAAGGGATAAGGCAAAGATAGTGACATCGCAGTTCTCTGTGCCAATAATTGTATTCTTCGTCGTCAAATGCGCGGCGCATTTCCCCCGTTATCTGCCGCGTTCCGCTGCTAAAGATTGACAGAAAAACCACAACCGCGGAAACAACAAGCAGAGCGATAAAGACGCCGAATACAATTCCCAAAATGAGTAAAACGGTACCCATTCCGTCTGCGGCTCCTTTCTTAATTTTTTGTTCCGTTCAATCAAAAGACACGAACACGGGCTCGTGCCCTTTGATTGCCTCTCCGCCCAAAGAGCGGAGAGGACTTGGTAAAACAGAGACGGTTGTGCGATAACTTCGGTTATATGTTTACTTTACCGATTCGCGGCAACCCGTGAAATCAATAAGTGTATGCAAGCCAATACGGCTCCGGCTGACCTTCCCAAAGCGGGAAGAAGCCCTTTGCCCACTGGTTGTCGGACGCATCAACGGTAAAGTTGGAGGAAACGCCGTCGATTCTTACTATATTGTTATTGACACCGGCATTTTCTATCTTTGTTCCCTTGATTGTGACAGCCGAACCGTCCTGAAGCTTCTCTATACGGATAAACTTGTTGTTGCCGACATTGACAAGCCTGTTGTTTTCGAAAACAAACTTGCCGCTGTTTATCTTATTTGTAACCTGGACATGGTTGTGTATACAGTCTGTGAAAGTATTGCCCGAAACCGTCAAACCGTTAAGTACGGAGGTCTTGTTGTTCCAGCAGATGGGCTGATAATACTTGCTCAGCTCGCAGCCGATAATTCTGATATCGTTATAGCCGGCCTTGCCGCCCGCAGCATTGCAGAAGGGCAGGTCGGAGGCGCTTGAGCCGTAGAAGAAATGCTTGCCGGGCTTATTCTCGCCGCTACCGACACCCTTGCAGTCCTTTACGGTGAAGCCGTTTACAAGAAGCGAAGTTCCCGTATGGTTTGCATCGTAATTGTCGCGCATGAACAGGACGTTTGTGGTAGTATCGGTGAAGCTGATGCCCTCGATCTTGGTGCTCTCTAAAAGGAGATAGCTGACGATGTTGCCGCCGAAATCCGCCTTGTTGGACGCAGCGGTAAGCGTGCCCGCTTCTGCGGTTATGCCCTTGCAGGTAACCTTTGCGCCGGCTGCCGCTCTTAACGTCAGACCCTTGATCTCACGGTAATATGCCGGATAATCATCGCTCTTTTTCAGATCGTCGCGCGCTGCGCTTGTCTCCTTAGCCTGACGAAGATACAGTCTGCCGTAGTCGCCTTCGCTAAGCTCAACAACAGCGGGACCGGTGAGTCCGTCGAGGATGCTCTGTATGGTCTCGGGGGTAGCCTTGATAACAGACTTGGACGCATCGGCGTCATACTGATTGTCGAAGCTGTCATACTCAACGGTATCCTGAGTTGCATAGACGGTGACGGAGATTCCCTCGGCCGAAAGACCCTGATACTCGTTGCCGGCATCTTCCTTCATGTGGCCCTTGATTTTGATTGCGACGGATGCATCTTCTCCGGGAAGAAGGTGACCTTCGTCCTCAAGATTGTCAAGCCCCGTGAACTCGATAGCTTCGAGAAGCTTCTCATCGCCGTTTATGCCGGAGACGACAATCTTGTAAACGAGCGCAAGGTTGCCCTTGTTGACAACGCGAAGCTCGGGCAGCTCATAGGTGCAGCCGGGCTCCCAGAGAACCGCTTCGCCCTCCGGAGCGTCTGCGGACTTCTTGAAGTCGAGAGTCTTGCCCTCTGCGTCGATCCAATTGCCCTGACCGTCCTTCATTTGCAGTTCAATGTCAAGCGTGCCTGCCTGGATCCTGTTGACACCGGTCTTTGCGGTGTCGGTGAACCATGCGAATGTTGTTCCAATGAGCATAACAACGCACAGGAGAACCGCGATTGCGCTGGAGACAAATGCTCTCTTGGAGGACTTGCTGTTTGTCATTTTCTTTTACTCCCTTCCATAGATTTTAAGTACAATGACAAATATGTGTTTGCGCGTTGGCGCTTACATCATAGCCTGAAATAATCCGTGCCGCCGTGTGCGGCCTTTTTTCACAATCAAAAGACATGAACCGGGGCTCGTGCCCTTTGATTGCCTCTCCGCCGCAAAAGCGGAGAGGACTTAGGGTTATTTACTTATTCTGCAACGACGGTGTACCAGATATCGCCGTTTGCCTGAGCTGCGGGAACTACCTTGTAGCCTGCGGCAACAAAGTTGGTGCGAGCGCCCTCAGCCGCGCAGTCTGCGGGGTTGAAGTTGACGAAAGTACCGCCCTTGACTTCGATGGAAGCGGTGCCCGCCTTATAATTATCATCAAAGCAGTTCAGAAGGAATCCGGATTTCGACTCGGGGTGCTTCTGAATAAGGTCAAAGAAACCGCCCTCAACAACGAGCTTGCCTCTCTCAACATATACGGCGTCAATATTGCCTATAAACTTGCCGTCCTTGATAATAACGGTAGCTCCGTTGCGAATATCAATTGCATAGCTGTCGTTTGCTCTTGCTCTGATTTCGCCGTTGCCCGTAACGGTCAGCGTCTTGTTTGCGCCGCGAACGCTCAGGAGAGACCAGCGCGCAGCACCGTCATCCCAAACATCCTTTGAGCTTCCGAGTGTCTTGCCGTTCATGTCAAGGACAACATTCTGCTCTTTGGAGCTGCCCATGATGGCGTGATTTCCGAGGGTATCAACGTCGCCGCTGAGCTTAATAACATTAGTAGAGGTTGCCAGAGCATATGTCAGCTCATCATAAGTAGTGATAATGCCTGCGCCCGCGTCATAACGGTTGCCGAAGCTGTCATACTCGTGAGTATACTGGGTTGCATAGACAATGACGGAAACGCCATCAGCCTCAAGTCCCTGATACTCGTTGCCTGCATCTTCCTTCATGTGACCGGTGATTTTAATCGGAGCGGAAGAAGCTTCGGCGGGAAGAAGATGCTCTACATCGCCGATGTCATCAAGGCCGGTGAACTCGATAGCCTCAAGAAGCTTTGCATCGCCGGTTATGCCGGAGACAACAATCTTATATTTGAGCGCAAGGTTGCCGTTGTTGACAACGCGAAGCTCGGGCAGCTCATAGGTGCAGCCGGGCTCCCAGAGAACCGCTTCGCCCTCCGGGGCGTCTGCGGACTTTCTGAAATCGAGGGTCTTGCCCTCGGCGTTGACCCAGTTGCCGTCCTTGTCTTTCATCTGCAGTTCAATGTCAAGCGTTCCGGACTGAATCTTATTGACTCCGGTTTTCGCTGTGTCGGTGAACCATGCGAAGGTGGTGCCAATGAGCATAACAACGCAAAGGAGAACCGCGATTGCGCTGGAAACAAATGCTCTCTTGGCGGATTTGCTGTTTGCCATTTTCATTTACCCCTTTCAGTAGATTTTAAGTACAATGACAAATATGTATTCGCGCTCTGCGCGCTTACCTCAAAGCTCAGGAGTTTGCGCTGTTTTTCGCCTCTTCTTCAGGCTCGTCCTTAGTCTTGCCCGGCGCGTCCCCCATCTGCGCCTTGAGCTCGAGCAGCTCCTGCATCATGCGCTGCGTTTCGGCGCGCTCCGCCTCAATTTTGTCGCGCTCAGCCTGCAATTCCGCCTGCTGCTCGGCTTTGTATTTGCGGAACAGACGGATGCAGCGGATGCCCTCAAGCAGTATGAGAATCAAAAACGGGACAAGTATGCAGACGATATATCCGGGAGTGGTCTTGAGGAACTGGAAGAACGTTCCGACCTTCGGGATATGCTTTTGATATTTGCCCAATACGAACGGATATGTAACCACGGTTTCATCGTCGGTATCTGTTGTGGTACCGTAGGTAACAAATCCGGGGTTCCCGTTCGCGTCGGTGGTCAGCCTGCGTATTTTATGCGTGACTGTCGCGCCGTAATTCTCCTCGTTCTGCGAGGAGTAGGCGATTATGTCGCCCTCCTTGAGCGTAGAGGGATCGACCTCCTTGACGAGCACTAAGTCGCCCGCGTCAAAGTCGGTCTTGCTCATGGAGTCGGACAGGACTATAAAAGCCTTGTAGCCGAACAGGTTGCGGTCGGCGCGGTCAAAAGTCAGAACCGACACCACCGTAAATATCATCATACAGACAGCTATGACAACCATAATCCAGGCCAACACGCTGCGAATCACATTTAATACTTTCACTTGCTCACTCCTAACGGATTTATATGTATATAGTGCTTTGCTTTCAGTCAAACAATCTGTAGGGATTGTTCTTGGTCTGCGTCGCCTCGGCGCACAGAGTAAACGAGAGCCTCAGGTTCTGCGCCTCGTTCCCCGCAGCCTCGGGAAAGTGGAAAAACACGGTGAGGTTTCGGCGCTGTCCGATTTCCAGCGTATCTTCGGCGGCTGTTACATTATGTCTCGTCAGCTCGTTCACCTTGCCGGAATAGAGAACCTTTTCGCCGTCGGTAACGGTCACGTCGAGCACATTTGCCAGACCGCCATCTATATCGTCAAAATATATCTTGTAATAAACCGCCCATGTGCTCTCGTTTTCAATGAAGAACTCCTTTTTTACCGTCATGCCCGGCTCAAAGAGAAATTCATGCTCATAGATAACGGGGTTTCCGTCGTTGAGGTTGATTTTAACCTCGCCCGTATGGAACAGGTTATTGTCGACCGAGACTGTTGCATAGACAAGGGCAAAAGTGGTTATTGTCAGGCAGAGCGCCAATATCACTATTGCGACAATTCCGCCGGTCAGCTTTTTTTCAGTCTTTGCTTCAGACATTTTCCTCTTCCTCCTTGCGCCTGCGGGTAACCGCCAGGAAAATAAGCACGCAGCCGGAGATGAGCGCCAAACCGCCCCAAAGCCTGAGGTTGAAGGTCTCTCCGGTGTTAGGCGGAATTACAAGATTGCCCGCATCCTTATCTTCGACCCACCATTTGAAATCGGCTATCAGCTCTTTATTCTGATATTCATTGCCCACGCTCGTGTCAAGATAAGCGGTTATTTCATAATAAAGCTCGGCGGTATCCTTTTTCGGCGACACAAGCTTGTACTTCACGCTTTCGGGCATATCCCTCATCAGACCGTCATACATTATTTCGCCCGTGTTGAGAAGCCTTATTCTGACCTTCATAACCTCCGCCAGCTTCTCATAACCGGGACGGACGAACGCCCTGTAGTGCACGGTAACTTCATTGCAATATGACACGCGCACGCGGAAATATTTCGTCTCCCTGTCGCCCGGAAACATATTCATAACCTTAAACGGAATGTTTTCCTCCGAATGTCTGCTGTAGAGCTCGACAGTCGCCGCCGTGCGTCCCGCCGCATTTATTTGCGTAACGCCGTTTGAGCCGACAGCGCTTCCCGTACCGCCGGCTTCAGTATGCTTTTTTGTTTCGCTGTTGCCGTCGTGCAGAGTTGTCCCCTCGGGCGAGGTTGCGGCGTCGTCCGGCGTTATCAGATTGTCCGGCACAAGGACGGTTCCCGGCTTATCGACAATCAGCCTGTTATACACAAGCGTGCCGCCGAGCGCCAGGAGGCTGATGCAGAGAAGAACAGCCAATACAACAATAGCGATTTTTATTTTTTTCTTACGTTCCATCCGTTTCACTGCCCCTACTCCTTAGTCCGTAGCAATCCATAGTTTTCACGAGGTCTGCAGACGTGTTTGACCGCCGGAATCATCCGAAATTCCGACGGAAAAAGCTGCTGAGTCTATATCCGGAAGCGTAATCCGGTCAAAAAGCTTTCGTACTTTTAATCTCTGAGCCCAGTTTAGCACAACTATACAAAAAGTTCAACGCTTTTCTGATAAATTTTTATAAATTTGTGAAATATTTTTTTAGAGTCTGAAAATCAATTTTACAAAACGGCTTGATATCAACGTTTTTAAGTAATCGTGTTAAATAAAATCAGCTGCATTTTTGCGAATAAGTATATCAGCAAGAGAACAAAAGCCTCTTTATCTCTATTTAGAAAGAGTTCGGTGCCCGTACCGTCACACTCCGAGACGGCTTAAAACAGATTTATTTTATAAAGTTTATCAAAGGGTGTTTTTTTGTACACAGGAATCTTTAAAAAGTGTAAAAATCGGCGTTCGCAGTATATCGACTTCCCTAAACCGCCTGTCAAACAGAGGCTGTCATTGTTGTTCTTGGTTGCAGTTATCAGTATAGCAGGAGAGTCGGATGAAATGAAAAGATTTTCAGTGACGCTGACGCGTCAAAGGGTGTTGAGTCGCCGCACCCTACAAAGTAAATAGTCACAAATTACCGCATAAACCGCGGGCGGATGATATCCTTTCCTACACGATTGTGTCAATTTACAATGTTGAAATTGTTTGTCTATCGACGGCTTTCCTCCGCAACTCCCAATTTATCGCTGTCCGTATTTTGAAACAAAGCACAAAAAATCCCACCCAACAAAAAAACATGGGTAGGATTAATGCTTTATAATAACTTTTATCGGCTTATGCTTTTATTTTTCGAAGAAAAACTTTTTTGTCGCCAGGGCGGCGGGACCGATAAAGCTGTGCTTGCCGTCGAGCGGCGAGAGCCTGATATAGCCCTTTCCGAAGCCGGGATAATACTTTGCGCACCGCTTAGCGAAGAGCTCGAATATATCGCTTTCGAACATATAGCCGAACGCCACAACGCTGTCCGGTGCAATGACCGTCGCCGCATTCGTGACCGCCTTTGCAAGGCTGTCCGCGCACCGCTCAAGCTCCGACTTTACAGCGCCGTCGCTCTTTGCCGCCGAGAGTATCAGCCTTATATCTATCCTGTCCGCATCGCCGTCGGTCGCCTTGAACAGCGTCGGAGTCGCTTTCTCGGAGTACACCGCCCTTATGCGGTTTATAACCGCAGGCGCCGAGACCTCCGTTTCGAGACAGCCCCTGCGCCCGCAGCGGCATTTTTCGCCGTTCGGGTCGACTATGTAGTGACCTATCTCGGACGAGCCGCTGTCCGTCCCGTTTAAGACCTCGCCGTTTATGACTATCGCCGAGCCGACGCCCGGCCCCCATTTCACGAACAGTATGTTATCCGCGCTGTGCTCCCTGTCAAATATCAGCGAGGCGAGCGCAAACGCCTTGACGTTGTTATCGACGCAGACGGGAAGCCCCGTCTCGTCCTCCAATATTTTCTTTATATTTATCCCCGGGCGCCACACGCCGTAGCTGCCGGTCGTTTTTCCGCTCAAGCTGTCCGCGCCGCCGACTATTCCGACTCCCGCGCCGATAAGCTCCGCGCCGTCGGTCGGGTTGTTTTTTATAAGCCTGCGGCAGCTCTCTCCGACTGCGCGCAGAAAGTCCTCGGGCTTTGTGTCTCTCGGAAGCGTCGTGTATTCGCCGACTGTCTCCTCTCCGCCGAGGGTGCATATTCCGCAGTAATAGCCGCCTGCGTCTATGCTCACGGCGAGGACTGCAAATCGAGAGGAGTTTAGGGACAGGATTATCTTTCTCCTGCCCGCTCCCGCGCCGTCCGAGAAGCCGCATTCGCTGACCGCGCCCTCCGCTATAAGCTCGGCGCAAATCTTGCTGACCGCAGCGGGGGTAAGCCCGAGCGAATCCGCAATATCCTTGCGGCTCATGCTCTTTCTGCCGTTGAGCAGATAGAGCACAGACGCTCTGTTTGCATTTTTTATACGGCTCATGTTAAATCCCGTGTAGTCCATAGCGCCGCCTCCTCCATGTATTATTATACTATATTTCGGCGCACCTATCAAATTATTTTATAAACAAGAGCGCTCCCGATACTATCAGCAGGATATATGTTATCTTCATAAACAGCCCGCGGCTCATCTTTTTGCACAGCAGGCTGCCGATGAACATCGCCGCAAAAAGTATGACGGCGGATATGCAAAACAGTAAAAGCATATTCTTGTTCCACAGTCCGGTTCTTATGTCGTCTGTTAAAATTATTCCGTTGAGGACTATCCAGCACGCGGAGAGCGTGGTGCGAAACTCCTGCTTGTCACTGACCTTGCCCGTCATATACGAGACGAGCAGCGGACCGCCGCAGACGAACAGGCCGTGCGTCACTCCGGCCGCAATAAGCAGAACGGCGGACACGGCTTTTCCGTGGCTGTGCCCGCCGCCTTTTTTCAGAAATGTTTTGTATATGCCGGATACCGCGGTCAGAATAACCACCGCCCCGAGCATGATATACATCACCCGCTCTCTGCCCGCCAAGACACTGCGCAAGGCAAAGCCCGCGAGCATACCGAGGGACATCACGGCGACAATTTTTAAAAATTCTTTTTTGTTGACGCTCTTTCTGTTCGCGGCGACTATATATATACCCGAGAGCAAACCGAGGGCGTTTAGTATCGGCTTTGCGGTGTCGAACCCGACGAGCATAACACTCGGCGGCATAGCGAGCATGGTCCCCGCAAAGCCGGTTATCCCTTGGATGATGTTAGTCAAAAACACCACCAAGAGAAAAAGTATCTTCTTTGCCATATCAGTATTCGTTTATCTCCATGCCGAGCATCTCGGCGAGAGCGCACAGTTCACGCTTCACATCGCCGTATATAACAACGAAATGCGGCTCCCAGCCGTCTCTGACGCTGTTCATTATAAGCTCGCGAGCGTCCGAATCCGTTTTCACCACGGCGCTCGTGCCGTAAAACTGCTTGGGCTTATCGAGTGCGCTGCCCGAGGCGACAAAAAATCTGAAGCTCCCGTCCGGCTTTTTGCCGACTCTAAACACCGTGACTCTGTCGCAGGGCATACAGCCGAACTCCATTGTAGGGCCTATTTTTCTGTTGCAGTGGACTCCGACGCAAGCGCCCGTATCCCTGCGGGCAAGCGAGCACGCCGCCGTTCCGCAGTGCCAGAATGTGACCGTGTTCTCCTTTTCGTCGAGCGATACGGGGTCGCCGAAGAACACGCTTTTTTTGCTAAGGCGCATACCGATAAACATCGACAGCGCACCGTATGTGTCGGCCTCGCACGCGGCGGCGACGCCCATGTCGTTGAGCATGGCGAGCACTGCGCAGACGGGCGTGCCGAACGAGGTGAAGAAATCCGGCCAGCATCTCGATGAGAGAGCGCCTATCCCGTTTGTCTTTACATATTCGTCATAGGCTCTGTAAAGCCGCGCAAAATCGAGTGCGTTCTTCTCCGGGGTGTTTTCAAGCCCGTTCATGCATCTTGCTGCTCTGTCGAGATACTCGCGCGCCTCGTCGTCCGAATATGCAAGCGCCTTTTCTATAAGCTCGCGCGCCTCAATCGATTCGAGCGTCACGCCGAAATTTTTCAACATTTCAGCATCGAGCGCCCTGCCGAAGCCGAAGCCCTGCGGGGTATGCCCGACGCTCGCCATTTTAAGGCTCTTCAGCTCTTTTCCGACCTGCGCCGCGCGGATATATGCACCAATTTCGGCTATCACGCTCTCCTCCTCGGGCGAGCCGAACACATAGCCGAACTGCTCTTTGCGGAAATATTTTATCGTGTTCGCAGCAGAAAAAGCACCGGTCAGGGAATTCAGTCTCAAACGTCCGCCGTCTATGACCGGCTCTCTGAGCGTCCAGAGCAATATGGGGCAGTCAAATCTTTTGAGCACCTCGCAAGCATACGCCGAGTTTGCAAAGGTTATGTTTTGGAGCACAATAAGGTCGGGCGAAAGCCCGTCGAGAAACGCCGTCAGCTTGTCAACGGACAAGAGCATCTCCTCGGGGCATACCGCGTCCGCGCAGAGCGAGCGCAGCATCTTTTTAGATTTTTCAAACTGTTCCCCCGCGCTGACCAGCTCGAAGGTCGGCACGCCTATGGGGACATACGCAAGCTTGAAATCGCTCATTTCATCAGTTCCTTTTATTTATAGAATAGTTCTTTGTTTTCGCCGATAACTCCCGGGTGCGCCCCCTGCTTTATCAGCGGCTCGCGCTCCGGATGGGCTATGACCCACTTGTTTCTTCGGAGCAGCAGCACGGACTCCGGGTCGGCGTTCGTTTTTTTATATTCGAGCGGCGTGTTTGTGCCTCGGGAGAGGATGACTATATCCTTAAAGCCCTCGTCACACACGCGGCAGGGCGAGAGGTGCAGAGTAGTCTGATACATCTCTATCGCCGTGCCCGCAGGCACGAAAAACACCTGAGCGCTGCGGATATCATAGGTGTTGTCCCTGATATCCCAGACGTGACCGAGCACGAGCATAAACGGCGTCACGGCGTAGTTTATCTCCGAGCATTTGTGATACTCAAAGCCGTTATAGGTCGTGTTCCTGCCGTTGCAAAAGCCTATCTGCACGGGCATTGAGCCGTAGAGCGTGTTTTCGATATCGGACTTAAGTTCCGATTCCTCAAGCCCCGGCACGCTCGGGACATAAATATTTCCGCTCTCGGGGATATCGGTTTTCTTGAGCATATATTCGTCCGCCCGCGAAAAGTCGCAGCCCTCGATCACCCTGCCGTAGGGCGCAAAGGCGGGGTCAAAGACCGAGAGCACCGGCACATCGTTGACGGCGTTTAAAATTTCAAGCATATTATTCACCGCTGACCACCTTGTAAGTAGCGCGGAAATCCTCCTTGCCGAGTCCCGCCGCCATGCCTTTGTCGTAGACTGCCTTGGCATTTTCCATGCCCGGCATGGGGAAATTCGCCTCGGCGCTCAGCCGCTCGCAGATACCGAGATCCTTGTGCATATTTTCGAGCGAGAATGCGGTAGTCCAGTTCTCGTTTTTTATGTTCTGCGCCTGACCGTCGAGATAGAAATTCTGTCCGCCGCCGTAGGAAATCGCAAGGGCGAAATCATCTACCGATATGCCCTCTCTCCTTGCGAGCGCGAGAGTTTCGTTGACTCCGTTTTGAATCTGCGCTACGAGCGTATTGTGGCAGATTTTCATCACGAGCCCCATACCGTTTTTGCCCATGCGGATAATATTGCTGCCCATATAGGCTAAAATCGGGTGAATCTTTTCAAACGTCTCCTCATCCGAGCCGACGTAAATTCCGAGCGTGCCGCTTTCGGCGGCGGGTCTCGACTTGACTACCGGTGCATCCGCGAAGCGAGCGCCGGCCGCCTTTACCTTCTCCGATATTTCAACGGACACGGCGGGGTCTATGGTGCTCATATCAATGCAGGTTTTTGTGCAGTCCAAGGCGGGCAGAACAGCCTCATAGACCGAGCGCGAATGCTCGGATTTCGGAACCATGGTTATTATGACGTCGCTCTTTTCGGCGAGCTCCGCGCTGTCGGCGCAGGCGAAGCCTCCGAGGGCGGCGAGCTTTTCGACCTTTTCGCCGTCGAGGTCATACAGAAAAACCTTGCCGTCATGCTTTTTTATTATGTTGGCGCACATGGCCTCGCCCATTATGCCGAGGCCTATGAATCCTATGTTCATTTTTGCCACCTCACTCCGTCACCGTGTTGTCCCATGCGTCTGTGAAAATTCCGAGACCCTGTACGGTGTAGGCGTGCTTTATGCTCTCGAGATACACATCGAGTCCGCAGGTCACTATATCGGCGCCCGCCGTTGCACAGTCGACAAACTGCTTGGGCGTTCTTATCGCGGCGCAGATTATCTGCGTCTTGCCGTAGAAACCGTAATTCTTATATATCTTCACTATGTCGGCGATATACTGCCTGCAATCCTCGCCGTTCGCCTCTTTCCAGCCGATGAACGGCGAGACAAACAGAGAGCCGTTTTTCGCCGCCCATATGGACTGCGCGGCAGAGAAAACGAGGGTGAGATTAGTTCTGATACCCTTCTTTTCGAGCCTGCGCGCGGCGGTCACGCCCGCCTCGGTGCAGGGTATCTTTATGACGAAGTTCGGCGACATTGCGGCTATTTTTTCAGCCTCTTTTATCATTTCCTCGGCGTCGTCGAGATGGGGATTTATTTCAACCGAAACGGGGAAATTTTCATAGCCCTCTATCCCCTCGTCCCTGACCCACTGCGCGAGCTCGGCTATGACGGTCAAAAACGGCTTGCCGCTGTTCATGATATGCTTCGGATTGGTTGTCACGCCGTCTATGCCGAAGGTGTTGTATGCAAATTTTATCTCGTCTATCTTTGCGCTGTCGAGAAAATATTTCATGATATATCGCTCCTTTTATTCTTCTGTTTTTTCCTGATGTTTATTTTCATTCAACTGCTGAAGCCTTTTCTTCGTCAGTGGGTAGAACACTCCGAGAGAAAGAGCCATGAGCAGGCACATGAGCGCGGGCAGCGCCGTTGAAACGCTGTAAAGCTTGTCAACGGCTTGGGAGGTAAGGTTCTTCGCGTCATAGCCTATGAGGGTCAGAACTCCCGTGCCGAGAACGCCGGCTATGGTCTGGCCGAGCTTTCTCGTAAACGAGAAGAAAGCGTAAGACGTACCCTCGTCGCGCTGACCGGAGAGCGTCTCCTGATAGTCTATAACATCCGTCACAAGCGCCCAGACCTCAAGCACGAAGAAGGTCATGCCGAGCCCCGAGAGGAAGCAGAATATGAAGAACACAACGACGCTCTTTGTGCCTATGAGCCACAGAACGAGGTTTGCTATAAACGCCCCCGCCATGCCGACGGCGCACGCCTCTTTTTTGCCGAAACGGCGGACTATCTTTTGAAGCACGGGCAGCAGCAACGCCATGGGCAGATAGGTGAAAACCGTGACGAGCGAATAGAGCTCGGGCTTCTTGAAATAGTTGAGGAACAGGTAGTGATAGGTCGTCTGAGTATACTGCTGAACGGCTATCAAAAGCATTGACGCTATGCACAGAGCGATGAACGGTCTGTTCTTGAAAAGCGACCTGACTGTTTTGCTGACCCTGACTTTTTTCTCGGTCGGCTTTGCCACAACGCGCTCGGTGGTCATCTTGTAGCAGAGCTGATAGACGAGTATGCTCAACGCCGCCAATACGGCAACGCCTATGAGCAGCTTGCTGCCGTCGAGGACTCTCTCGCCCGTTGCGGCAACCGTCGAATATACAAACAGGGGCAGAAGTATCTGTCCCGGCAGACCGCCGAAGCCCGCGCCTATCGAGCGGAACATCGACAGAGACGAGCGCTCGAGCTCATCGGTAGTTATGACGGATGCCATGGAGCCGTAGGGTATATTTACTATAGTATAGAGCATTCCGTAACCGATATAGGTTATGTAGGCAAAGGCGAGATACTGTCCCTCGCTGAGCCCCGGTATTTTGACGAACATCAGCACGCCGAAAATAGCGAGCGGGGTCGAGAACCAGCGCAGATACGGGCGGAACTTGCCGTTCTTGCCGGGTCTGCGGGAATCGACAACCGCACCCCACATCGGGTCGTTTATCGCGTCCCATATCCTCGCTATCAGAAAGAGCATGGTTATCTTCTTCGGGTCGATATACAGTACGTTCGTATAGAACACCTGCAGGAACGAGCCGACGAGCGCGAAGGTCATAAGACCCGCCGCATCGCCGAGGGCATAGCCTATTTTGTCTCTGATTCCTATGCCGTAGGTTTTGTTTTGCAGTGTTGCGGGCGTCGCTGCCATTGTTAAGCCTCCTTGAGTTTTTCAAATATTTCGGAGTATTCGCTGTTTTTTCTGTAAAATACGGGCACGGTGCCTATCGGCGCGTCTATTTCGGCGCAGCCCCTGCCGTATTCTTTGCCGTTCCAAATGCTTATCCACCTGTCGTCGGGGAAGTAAACCTCCCTGCTCTTTGCGCCCTCCCTTATTATCGGAGCAACGAGCAAATCGCGTCCGAGCAGATATTCCGTGCTCTCCTTTCGCTCGCGCTCGCCGTCGTAGTGATAGAACAGCGGGCGCGTCACAGGTATGCCCCGCTCGGCGTTGAGCGCCGCCATATCAATGAGATAGGGCTTGAGCGCGCGGTGGATGCGCGAAAACTTAGCGTGGTGGGCGAGCACCTGCTCATTTGTGTCGAACTGCGCGTTGAGATCCGGGTTTGAGCCCTCGTGCGAACGCATGAGCGGGCTGAAGGCGTTCATCTCCGCCCAGCGCATGAAAAGCTCCGGGTTTCTGCGCATCTTTGCAAAGGTGGTGTATCCGCCGATGTCGCTGTGGGTCAGTCCGAAGCCGCACATCGAAAGCGAGAGCGACGCGGGAATGACCGACGGCAGACCGAAATCGACCGTCCAGTCCGTATGCTGATCCCCCGCCCACATGAGGGTGGAGTATTTAACGGTATCCGTATATCCGGCGCGTGTAAAGAAGAAAATCTCGCTCAGCTTTCCCGTCTCCTCGAGAGCCTCGCGGTTGACCTTAGCCCAGCGCGCAGGCCATGAGTTATGAACCTTTTCGGCATTTTCGCCGCTGAAAAGCACGCAGTCGGTCGGCAGATATTCGCCGAAGTCCGCCATCCAGCCGTCGAGCCCGAAGTCTATCATATTCTTCTTTATCACGCTCTTTATCCACTCATACGCCTCGGGATTGGTCAGATCCACCATGGCGGCGGGGAAGGTCGTTATCTTGACGAGATAGTCGTTCCCCTGCGCGTCCTTGACGCAGTAGCCCTGCTTCGCGGCATAGGCGTAGAGCGGTTTTTCTATGGCTAAAAACGGATTTATGTAGCCCAAAAAGCGCACGCCGCTCTCTTTAAGCTCCCAGATTTTCTTGTCAAGCTCGGGATAGCGCTCGCTGTCCCACTCCCAGTTCCACTGGAGCTGCTTGCCGAACGCGGTGACGCGCCTGCCCTCCCAGTCCTGGCACCAGACGCCCGCAACCGCAGTGCCGTATTCCGCGGCCTTTTCGAGCTTGTCGTACACCGTCTGCGTGCCGCCCTGAATGCCGAGTATCGCGCCGTCATATGCCCATTCGGGGAGCTCGGGCTGTCTGCCGAGCAGTGTTCCGAGCTTTTCCGAAAGCTCCTCAAAGCTCTCGGCAATGCCGATATAAATCGGGCAGACACTGTTTATTCTTATCTCGTGAAACTGCTTTTTGCGAAAGTCAAACTCGGCATAGTCCGTTGTGTCGCAGTGGACAAAATATTTTTTCGAGGACACAAAGGTCGGCTGCGCGTAATAGGTCTCGTAGTTTGAATAGCGCTGCTTGCGGTCGACTGCCTTTATGTTCAAGGAGGATTTGATTATCTTGCGCGCTATCTGCCCGGCGTTTATGTGCTCGGCGACCCACACCCTCTGCCGCTTGCCGCGCAAGTCAAATTCGGCGAAGGTCTCTCCGCCGCCGTAGACGGACTCGTCAGGAGACGCGGGAAGCCTGAAAGCAAGGCGGTTGTAATTGCCGCCGTCGAGAACGCGCGGAGTGAATTTCAATATGCCGTTATCCTCCGTCAAGGAAACCGCGAGCACCGCGCCGCCGTTTTTGCTCGATAACTCAAGCTCCGCACCGCCGTCGCCGTCTTTAACGCGCGAGAGAAAGAGCCTTGTTTCACTCAGCTTTTTCTGCCGTATTTTGAAGCTTCCACGACTCATACGGTAGCTCGGCTTCACCTCGCCTACGCTGACAAACAAGGTGTCGGCATTAAGCTCGATCGACCTGCCGCCGGGCATTTCTATGAGCAGAGCACCGCCCTTTGACCGAAATTTCATTCGCATTCCCCTTTCACCCGTATAAGCTGCGGGCAATTAGTTAATCGTGTTAATTAATTACATATATATTTTACTCCCGATTCGAGGCAATGTCAACAGTTTATATAGACAATCACTATAAAATTTAAATAAAGCGCGGAATAAATTGACGCACAAAAAAAAACGGCCACACAGCGCTAAAACCGTGTGACCGTATTTTTAAATTGTATCAGTCAAAAACTAAGCTTCGACCTTCAACTTATTTTGCAAGCGGCATGGGAATTCTGGAAATGAACTCCTTGAGGAATCTCGCAACTCTGAGTACAGTCTTGAGAATCTCGGCAACCTTTCCGTCTACGAACGGAGGAAGCGGGAATGCCTTGCTGAGAAGAGTATCAAGAATGGAGCTGAGCGCGGCAACGATTCCGATGATATCGGATGCCTTTATAGCTGCAATGAGATCTCTGTAATCGGTATCGGTGATGCCGAGAACCTTGCTCAGGTAGTTGTAGATGATCATCTGATTGTTATCATCCTCGAGAACTCTCTTGAGATAATCAAGGATAGCGCCGAAAACAACAGCCTTGTCGCCGTTGAGCTCAACATCGTAGCCGCCTTCGGAGCCGCTTTCAACAGCTCTTGCGGTAGCCATGCCCGCGAGCTTATCGAAGTCTATTTCGGGAAGCTTCAGACCGTTAAGGTTAGCCGCAAGACCCTTAACAAGGGTGTCGAGGCCGGGCATCTTGAGGCCGAATGCGGCTGCCATCGGATTTGCTTCAACAGCCTTTGCGAATACATCATAGCTTGCTGCGAAATCGGGGAGCACGTCTGTGATGTAATAGAGGGGGTTCTTTGCGAAAGCCTCAACAGCGTCTGCCGCATAGCCTGCAAGTATTTCCATGGTCTTGCCGCCGTCAAATCCGGAGGCCGCTGCGTACTCGCCGAAGGAGAGCATCTTGCCGACATGAAGGGACTCGACAAGCGGAATGATAGCGCCGCTGTACAGGTCGGGGGACATTGCACAGGCGAGAGAAATAACTCCGCCGAAGTTAGCCGAGAAAGCGCCAAGAGCCTTAACGAAGGAATCTCTGTCTTTTACACCGAAGGGAACGGTGCCGAGAGTCTCCCAAGTCTTCTTTTCTTCCTTAGCCTTGGTGATATATTCATATGCCTCCGGGAACTGAGCCTTAACACCGGGGAAGTCAATGGAGTCAAACTTTGTGTTGGTAACGCCCGCAAGCTTTGCGGAAATCGCAGTTACGGTCTCGTCGCTGTAAAACGTGCCCTTGAGGTTTTTCTCGGCGACGATCTGAGCCAAAAGGCTGTTTATCTTCTTCATCTGGAAGTTGACGACCGTATCGGGCGTATTTTTCCAATACACGCCGGAATAGTCAACCTTGGCGGCGTTGAACGCCTCGGCGGCTGCCGCTGCATCGTCCTGCGTTGCCGCGGAAGCGACAATAGCCATTGATGAGAAAATAATAAGAACACTCAATAATACTGCTATTATTTTTTTCATAATGTGAGTTCTCCCTCTCTATAGTTGTTTTTGCTAAAAAGTGTTCTGCCGTTCAAAAAAATGCTAATGTACGGTTTCCCTCCTTTCTTTGCTTAAAAATGAAGCATTAACATTTTTCCGGCACAGCAAAACCTTCAATAAACACAACGGTAATCGGCACTTTTGCGCCCGAGTCGTTATGTCTTTCCCCCTTGCGGCAAATCGTTCGGACTTGCCCTTTCTGTCTGCATATTAGCATAAGGCCTTGAGCCTGTCAAGGGATTCCGACGAAATAATAAACCTTTGTTCTTTCTTATTAGGTTTGCTGCCGTACTCGCGTCGCATTACTTGCATATATCGAACAAAATCGCAAAAATCTCCTCGTCTCGGTCTGTTTCCGATTGTTTGTTTTCTAAGCAAATTTGCGCCTGTTATTTGGATATAAGCGAATATTTTTGGTGATATCGGGCTTTATGCGCAAAAACGTTCGGCATCTGCGGCCGCTGTTTTCATTGCTCATGAGACGGCTTATGCCTCTTCAAAATGCCCAAAAGGCAAAAGCCGCCGTCTGTTGACAGCGACTTAGCGGTCGTTAAGTTGCATTTTCTCCGAGAAGTTTCGGACAAGTTACGCAGTATTCGGCGTCGGTTCTTGTCGGCACATTGAAGTCTTATTTTACATATATGTTGTAAAGCTTTTCGTATAGGTATTGCAGAGCATTGCTTTCAGAGGGAAAACCGATGCAGCCATATTCTTTTCCCCTTTCCCGGAAAAAAACTTCCCAGCACAGTTGATTTTTTCTAATGTTATAGCCATCGTTCGTACTGCTATCAAAAGAAACGATTTCCGGCGGTATTTCGTTTTCTTTTAGACGTGCAATAAACTCATTTCTGTTCATATCTCACTCTCCAAATATTTTTGATATAACTTCTCCAATTATTTCGCTTTTTGCAAATTAATCTGTCCGCAAAGCGGCTGCCGTTCTTTTCCGGCTCGAATATTTATTCTCGTATCCCGAGGGAGACGCACAGCGGCAGAGGATGTCCCCCTGCCGCTGCACTTTTATAGGAGTTGAGAGT
>OGUQ01001323.1_pt1 | contig 20506 bp, 18 predicted proteins | sample 1574701 | NCBI WGS metagenome assembly OGUQ01 (sample SAMEA2582087, study PRJEB24529) | metagenome | biome: Human gut stool | place: China | collected 2011 | reverse complement strand
TTCTTTCTAGTCTTAAGACCAAGAGCAGGCTTGCCCCACGGTGTGCACGGACCCGGACGGCCGATACCAGTCTTACCTTCACCACCACCATGCGGATGGTCATTCGGGTTCATAACGGAACCACGGACTGTCGGGCGGATACCCATGTGACGTTTTCTACCTGCTTTACCAATCTTAACAAGGTTGTGGTCGCCGTTGCCTACAACACCGATTGTTGCGCGGCACTCGATCGGAACCATTCTCATCTCGCCGGACGGTAAACGAAGTGTAGCGTATTTTCCTTCTTTAGCCATTAACTGTGCAGCGTTTCCTGCAGAACGAACCATCTGTCCGCCCTTGCCCGGGAAAAGCTCGATATTGTGAACCTGTGCACCAACCGGAATTAAGGATAACGGTAAGCAGTTGCCGACCTTAGCCTCTGCGTGCTCGCCGCTCATAACCTTCATGCCATTTGTAAGGCCCTGCGGTGCAAGGATGTAGGACTTTTCACCATCTGCGTAGCAGATTAAAGCGATGTTAGCGCTTCTGTTCGGATCGTACTCGATACCGATTACAGTTGCCTGAATTCCGTCTTTGGAATTTCTCTTGAAGTCAACCATTCTATATTTCTGTCTGTTTCCACCGCCCTGATGTCTAACGGTGATCTTACCCTGGTTGTTACGACCAGCGTTCTTCTTTAAAGAAACTACTAAGGACTTCTCCGGAGTTGTCTTTGTGATCTCGGAGAAATCAGAACCTGTCATATTTCTTCTGGAAGGTGTATATGGGTTATAGGTTTTGATTCCCATTTCTGACTCCTTTCAACGCCTTCTGGCGTTTCTATTTTTCGTATCGCGGCTTTGGTTGCCGCATAGTTTCAAAAATTACAGACCCTGGAAGATTTCGATATCTTTGCTGTCTGCTGTAAGCTTAACGATTGCTTTCTTAGTCTTAGCAGTCTTGCCTACTACCATGCCACGTCTGCGGTTCTTACCGTCAGCGTTCATTGTGTTTACGCTGTCAACCTTTGTTCCCGGGAACATTTTCTCAACAGCTTCTTTGATCATGGTCTTGTTTGCTTCCGGATGTACGAGGAATGTGTATTTCTTCTCGCTCATAGCGTTCATGCTCTTCTCAGTTACAACCGGTTTGAGGATTACGTCGTAGTACTGTACGTTTGCCATTATGCGTATACCTCCTCGATAGATGCTACAGCAGCCTTAGTAGCTACTACAGTGTTGTATTTCAGAATGTCGAATACATTGATTGTATTAACAAGGGAAGTCTTAACTTCCGGGATATTTCTTGCGGAAAGAACTGTGTTCTGATCGTTGTCAGCAAGAACAACAAGAGCCTTGGAAACTTTGAGGTTGTTCATAACAGCCTTGAAGTTCTTTGTCTTGATCTCGTCGAACTTTAACTCGTCAACAACTACGAACTTGTTCTCGTTTACTCTGCTTGTAAGAGCGGACTTAAGAGCAGCTCTCTTCTCTTTCTTGTTAAGAGTGATTGTGTAATCTCTCGGAGTCGGAGCGAATACCATTCCGCCGCCTGTCCACTGCGGAGATCTTGTGGAACCCTGTCTAGCGTGACCTGTTCCTTTCTGTCTCCACGGCTTTCTGCCGCCACCGGAAACCTCAGAACGTGTTTTTGCTTTCTGTGTTCCCTGACGTTTATTTGCAAGCTGTGCAACAACAGCCATGTGTACGAGATGCTCGTTCACTTCAACGCCAAATACAGCGTCGTTCAGCTCGATTGTGCCAACTTCTTTACCTTCCATATTGTATACGGATACGTTTGCCATTTCTGTTTCCTCCTTTCCTGTAAAAGCTTATTTGTTAGCCTTTACTGTTTCCTTTAATGTTACTAAGGACTTCTTCGGTCCCGGTACAGCGCCTTTAACAAGGATCAGGTTGTTCTCAACGTCAACCTTGACAATCTCGAGGTTCTGAGTGGTAATCTTCTTGTTACCCATCTGACCCGGCATGCCTTTGCCCTTGAATACGCGGCCCGGAGTTGTTGCGGAACCATTGGAACCCTGATGACGATGGAATTTAGAACCATGAGCCATCGGTCCTCTGCTCTGTCCAAGTCTCTTAATAGCGCCCTGGAAACCTTTACCTTTGGAGATAGCAGTTGCATCAACCTTATCGCCAGTAGCGAAGATATCAGCTTTGATTTCGTCTTTTACGTTATACTCTTCAGAATTCTCAAAACGGAACTCTCTAACGAATCTCTTGTAAGATACGCCAGCCTTGTCGAAGTGACCCTTTACCGGCTTGTTTACAAGTTTCTCTCTCTTATCTACAAAGCCAACCTGTACAGCTTTGTATCCATCGTTCTCCTCTGTCTTAACCTGTGTTACTACACACGGACCAGCCTGAAGAACAGTTACCGGAACAAGAACGCCTTCATCGTTGAAGATCTGAGTCATTCCGACTTTTGTAGCTAAAATCGCTTTCTTCATTGTTTTTACCTCCTGTTACTAATCTACAGCGGAACGCAAAACAGAATTTTCTGTGCGTTCATCCTAGAGCAGCCCAACATAGGTGGAACACTATGACATTACATATTGTAATGATGTTGATTCCCTTTCAGGATGAGTAGTGTTGCTTTTATATCAGAACCATTCAGGATTTCTAATTTTAGTGGCTACATTTCAGTAGCATGAAAAGTAAATATTTTTCAATTATTTATTTTTCATTTTGATGTCGATATAAACACCAGCCGGCATTTCCAGTCTGGACAGTGCATCTACTGTCTTCTGGCTCGGGCTTGCGATATCGATGAGTCTCTTATGAGTTCTCTGCTCGAACTGCTCTCTGGAATCTTTGTACTTATGAACAGCTCTTAAGATTGTTACAACCTCTTTCTTTGTCGGCAGCGGAACCGGACCACTCACCTGTGCTCCTGTTTTCTTTACTGTCTCGATGATCTTTCCAGCGGACTGGTCGATCAGCTGATGGTCGTAAGCCTTTAATGTGATTCTCATAACCTGACTTGCCATAAAAAAAGTCGCCTCCTTTTCGCACTTTTAATCGAAGTACGACAAGCGGTGACTGTACACGGTCTCGTGTGTATCATGTCGATTCACACGTTGTTACTGCCCCTTACCCTGAGCAGCTGTTAATTTGGTACAGTGACTTGTCGCCAGTTTCCTAACTTGACATTCGCTCCACGGAACACCTGCCATTCTCAGGCAGCAACCTCTCGTTTCAACGCTATCATGTCACAGCCAGATAAGAATAACACATCGAAATCGAAAAATCAAGCTTTTTTTGCTTATTCTTCAAGGGTTTTTTTCAATTTGTGGATAACCGGCAGGAGCATGTTCAAATCATGGTTTTCCATGCACAGATTGAAACGAAAAAGAGGAAAAAGTACACTTCATATTAATTTTCAAGTGTCTTTTTCCTCTTTGATGAGCTGTATAATGCACTGTTTCTTCTATATATAATATAGTAGAAACGCAAATTTATCTGCCGGGCAGATTCTACTGCGCAGCCCCTGCTTCTTTCTCGATCTCCAGATTCTCCTTCACCTTCGCCTCAAAATCATCGTCCGCGGTCGCTGTCTCCCCGTTCTCTGCGGAGATCTTTTCATTTACGGCATCCACGCCTTCATCGAAGACCTCCAGAGCTGTCTGAAGCTGGTTGTCCTCATCCTTCGGGATCTCGATCTTTGACTTTAAGTCTTCGTCGAGAGCTACGGTCACATCCGGCTCAATGCCAAGTTTGTGGATGCACTCGCCTGACGGGGTGTAGTAGTATGCCGTTGTGAGCTTCAGACCGCTGCCGTCCGGCAGGTTGAAGATGCCCTGAGCGATTCCTTTTCCGAAGGTCTTCTCGCCTACAATCGTTGCCCAGGCATTGTCCTTTAAGGCACCTGTCAGAACCTCGGACGCACTGGCGCTTTCACCGTTTACAAGAAGAATGATCGGGACATCTACCTCATGTCCGTCATCGGAAGTATAGACGCTGTCATCGATTCCTTTTCCCTTGAAGCTTACAATGGTCTTTCCATCCGGAAGCAGGTAGTCCGCAATATCCTTCGCCGCCTGAACAACGCCGCCGCCGTTGTTTCGAAGATCGATGATCAGCTTGTCCATTCCCTTGGATGCCAGATCATCCACAGCGCTCTTAAACTGTTCAGAGCTTACCTCCTCAAAGGAAGAAAGTGAAATGTAGCCGGCATGATTATCCAGCAGTTCATACTCTACTGTTGGGTTCTCCACCATACGGCGCTCCACGTCCATCTCTACATACTCATCCGTGGACTGGCGGTACACAGTCAGATGAACCTTCGTCCCCTCCTCACCTCGGATGTGGTCACTGACGAGAAGAGACAGGTCCTCTCCGGTAGCCTCGATATCTTCTACTTTATAGAGGATATCTCCCGGCAGCATTCCGGCTTCCTGGGCCGGGGAGTTCTTGAACACGTTGACCGCTGTGATGATTCCTGTGTATACATTCTGGCTCACTTGTACACCAATTCCGCAGTAAGTTCCGGAAGTCTCCTCATTCAGGCTTGTGTACTCGTCCTTATCGTAATATACGGAATACGGATCGTTCAACGAGGACATGTAACCGCGGTAGATCCAGTCTTCCGCCGTTCCGTTCTTTGCCTGTTCTTCCTCCGTCATGTTCTCATCGAACAGGAAGTACTTATCGATCAGTGCCTCCATATACTGAAGCTTCGGCGTGATCTTGTTCATATCCAGCTGAGTGCCGGATGTCTCCGCGGTCTGTGTGCTCTGGCTCTCAGATGCACGCCTTCCTACGGTCCAGATCCCCGTTGCAACACCTACGACTGCAAGTCCGGAGAATGCTGTCACAAGGACGCCGACAAGGACGCCTTTCCAAAATTTATTTTTTGTCTCTTTCTCTTCCAATGTCTTTTCTCCTTCATCCCAGGGCAGCCAGATCTCATCCGATAAAAACTGTGCCAGGATCTTTATGTAAAAAGTCTACAGGTCATATTTCCCTGCATTCAGCACCGCAGGCTCTCTTTTCTGCCTGTCAGTCCCTACGGGCTCACATATTTCGTCGGATTCACATAGGACCCGTTCACCCGGACTCCGAAGTGGAGATGAGACCCGGTGGAGTATCCCGTCGAACCGACCTTCGCGATGGTCTGTCCCTTTTTCACACTCTGCCCCTGTGATACAAGCAGGCTCGATGCATGCATATAAACTGTATACACGCCGCCGCCATGGCTTATCATCACATAATTTCCTGCAGAAGAACTGTAAGTCGCGATCACGACCTCACCCGCAGCAGCAGCCACGATCGATGTTCCCGTCGGCGCGCTGATATCAATTCCCTGATGGTTCGAGGACGCGCCCTTCGTCGGGGATTTTCGCCCTCCAAAGCCGGAAGTAATCCGCCCGCTGGCAGGACACGGCCATGTAAAGCTAATGTCCCCAAGACTCACGGTTTTATACGTCTGTGCCGCCTTGTTTGCCGCTGCGGCCTTTTTCTTTTCTTCCTCGGCTTTCTTTCTCGCTTCCTCTTCCTTCCGCTTGATCTCTGCCTCGATGGACTTGATCTGGTTCTCCTGGGCCTCGATAGACTTCGCGTACTCGGAGATCTGTCCCTCCGCGGAGGCGATCTTCGTCTCGTAGTTCTGAAGCTCCGTCTGTTTTGCAGCCAGAAGCTTCTCCACGGACGCCTGTTTTGCCTCCGTCTCGTCCTGAAGCATCAGGAGCTCGGCATGTTCACTCTCTAAACTCTTTTCCTTCTCCGCGATTTTCTCCTTCGTAGCGGCATATTCATCGAGCTTCTGCCGGTCGTAGGACGAGATCTTTGTGATGTACTCCGCCTTGCTCAAGAGCTCCGAGAGGGAGCCAGACTCCATGAGTAGGTCCACATAGGTGCTGTCGCCCTTCTCATACATATATTTTATCCGCAGCTTCATGGATTCATACTGGCTTTTCTCTGTCTCCTTCGCCTCGGATAATTCCTGTTTCGTCGTATCGATCTGTTTTTCCTTCGCGTCTATGTCATCGCCAAGCTTTGAAAGCTCATTTCCGATGGACTCCAGGCTGGAATCCAGCTTTTTGACATATGCCGTCGTATCGCTTTTAAGGCCTTCCAGGTTCTTTAGCTCCTGTTCCGTCTTCTTTTTTTCCGTCTCCAGCGCCGTCTTTTTGCTCTTCGCGTCACTCAATCCGCTCTTTGTCGCCTGGGCAGAAAGCGGTGTCGCAAGAATCAGGGCAAAGGACAGGGCCGCAGCCAGAAATCTTCCTGATTTTCTCATATGCTGTCCCCTCCTACACGCGCAGCTCTTTGCGGATCGTAAAGAAGCTTACAAAAAATCCAAGTCCGCCGCCCAGCGCCAGGGCGATCGCCGCCATCATCGGATAGAAGGTTCCAAGCGGCAGGAACTGGATGATTCCGGAGAGAAGTTCAAACCGGTTCGTCACATACTCCACTGTCTGTCTGTATACAAAGAGCATGACTCCCAACGGGATCGCCGCTCCGACAAATCCCAGGATCGTTCCTTCTACCACAAATGGGGCCCGGATCATAAAGTTCGTCGCTCCGATAAGACGCATGATCCTGTTCTCGTTCTTCCGGAATTCAGCCGCAACGGAGATCGTATTGCTGATCAGGAATACCGCAACAGCCAACAGCATGGCGATCAGGACGCCGAACAGCAGGCCCAGGATCTTATTGAAGCTTGCAAGTCCCGTAGCCGCACTGTTGGAATAGTTTACTTTCCGCACACCATCAATACTTTCCAGGTATGCCACCATTCCATCCTGATCCGTAATATTGTTCAGGCGGATCTCGTAGGAAGAGGAGCCTGCAAGCGGGTTGTCATCCGCAAAACCTTCCGCTAAGGCTTCATCCTCACCGAAATACTCTGTCTTAAAGCCGTCCCACGCCTCCTCAGCGGAGACGAATTTTATCTCTTTTATCATTCCCGACTTGTCCGACTCGATCTTCGCGCCGATGTCTTTGATCTCGTCCTCCGTCAGGTTCTCATCAAAAAATACCGTGATTCCCATTGTGGTCTCCGCCGTGCGGACCATATATTCGATGTTGGTGATCACGGAGAAAAATACGCAAAATAAAAAAATACATGCAGAAATGATCGCGGTCGACGCAAGGGAAAACCAGATATTTCTGCATATATTTACCAGTCCCTGCTTCATGCAGAACCAGAATGTACTAATCCTCATAACGGTACCCACTTTCCTCCTCATCACAGACCACCATCCCGCGGTCGATCGTGATGACGCGTTTCTTCATCAGGTCCACGATCTCATGGCTGTGTGTGACAACGATCACCGTTGTTCCACGCCGGTTGATCTTCTCCAGGAGTCCCATGATCTCCATCGCATTGTGGGGATCCAGGTTTCCTGTGGGCTCATCGGCAAGCAGGATCTCCGGGCGATTGATCAGTGCCCGGGCAATCGCCACGCGCTGCTGTTCTCCGCCGGAGAGCTGATGCGGGAAAAACTTATACTTGGAAGAAAGGCCTACCATCTTTAACATCTGCGGAACCGATTCCCGGATCGTCCGGCTGGACTCCCCGATCACCCGCTGGGCAAATGCCACATTCTCATAGACCGTCTTGTCCTTTAAAAGACGGAAATCCTGGAATACGACACCGAGACGTCGGCGGTACTTCGGAACATATCTTCGCGGCATCTTTCTGAGGTCCATGTCATTAACGACAACACGGCCGGAGGTCGGCTCCACTTCCTTCAAGAGGATCTTGATCAGTGTAGATTTTCCGGAACCGCTCCGACCGGTTATGAAGACAAATTCCCCGTCATCGATGGTGATGTTCACGTCCTTCAGGGCTTTCGTACCCCTGTCATAGGTCTTTGTCAGTTTTGAAATTTCTATCATAATTTAGTAGTCCAGATTCTCCATGTACTTCATGTACTTTACAACCATCAGGGCAATTTTGAAGGTGATCGCATCCTCAAATACTCGCAGATCCAGTCCGGTGCTCTTCTGGAGCTTATCCAGACGATAAACAAGCGTATTTCTATGGATGTAGAGCTGTCTTGATGTCTCGGAGACATTCAGGCTGTTCTCAAAGAATTTGTTGATCGTTGTGAGTGTTTCCTCGTCGAACTCATCCGGGTTCTTTCCATCAAAAATTTCTTTGATAAACATCCGGCAGAGTGGAAGCGGAAGCTGATAGATCAGACGGCCAATACCGAGGTTGGAGTACGCTACAACGTTCTTGCTGCTGTAGAAGATCTTTCCGACATCGAGAGCCATCTTTGCTTCCTTGTAGGAACGGGAAACATCCTTGATCTCGCCAACGATGGTACCGAACGCGATGCGCACTTTGGACATCGCCTCTGTGTTCAGCATATCTAAAATCGTATTTGCTGTCTTCTCGAGATCTTCATAGGTCTCACCCGGTTTCACCTCACGGACAAGAATGATATTCTTCTCGTCGACTGCGGTGATAAAGTCTTTTGTCTTTGTGGAGAACAGGCTGCGCATGGTCTCCAGGGCATTCGTATCTTTCTCATTCTTTGTCTCGATCAGGAATACGACACGTTTTACATTTGTCTCGATATGAAGTTTCTTCGCCCGGTTGTAGATATCAACGAGCAGAAGATTATCAAGAAGCAGGTTCTTGATGAAATTATCTTTATCGAATCTTTCTTTGTAGGCCACCAGAAGATTCTGGATCTGGAATGCTGCCAGTTTGCCTACCATATACACGTCATCGCTGCCGCCTTTTGCAAGCAGGATGTACTCAAGCTGATGTTCATCAAATACTTTAAAGAACTGATAACCGGAAATCACCTGGCTGTCCGCCGGAGAATCCACAAACGCAAGTATGGAACTTTCATACTCTTCCGCATGCTCGAATGTGGAAGCCAGGACCTTTCCCTCCACATCACAGACGCACAGGTCAATTCTTGTAATCTCTTTCAGTCCTTCGATATTCGACTGTAAAATCTGATTTGAAATCATAGCGCCCTCTCCTTTTCGCAGTATGGACATATCCACATTTATTCTAATGCAAAATCACAAAAAAGAAAAGATTTTTTTTTGTATTTTTTACTAAAAAACATGGAAAAAGGCAGACCGGATTTCCCATCTGGAACCGGTCTGCCTGATATTTTGGTTATTCGTAACTATTCAGTACCTTCATATGTTTCCTTACAGTCAGCGCAACAAGTGCGCAGACCTACTGAACAGTTATGGTTATTCTTTAATAATTTTTTCTGTTTCTTTGTCGAAAAGGTACACATCGTCGCCGGAAATCGCAAAGGACATTTTCTTTCCGGATGGCTTTTCGCCGTCGGATGCTTTTGCAAGAAATTCGTTTTCTCCAACACGGAAACGGATGTATGTGGCATCCTCGATCTCTTCGCTGCCAAGAATCTCTCCGGTGATCTCACCCTTTCCATCCTTCGCCGGAACGATCTTTTCCGGTCGTACGCCTGTGAAGACTTCTTTTCCGACATAGCCGAGTTTCTTTAAAAGTTCAGCCTTTTCTCCGGAAAGCCGGATCTTTCCTGACGCAAACTTCAAAATAATATTTCCGTTCTCCTCCAACACCTTGGCAATGGAAAGATCCATTCTCGGTGTTCCGAAGAATCCTGCCACAAACAGACTCTCCGGATGGTCATAGATATTCTGCGCGGAGTCTTCCTGGCAGATCTCGCCCTCGTTCATGACGATCATTCTCGTTCCTAATGCCATAGCGGTCTTCTGGTTGTCCGTCGCGTAGATCACGGTAATTCCAAGCTCACGGTTGATATTTGCGAACTCTTTTCTCATCAGTTCCTGGACATCCGGGTCTGCCTCCGCGATGGTGCGATCCAAGAGCAGGATCCCCGGGCGGCGCATCAGGGCGCGTCCGAGAAGAACACGGTATGTATCCGCTGCCGAAAGTTCCTCCGGCATTTTTTCAAGGATTCCATCGATTTTCAGGATCCCCACAGTCTCATCCACTCTTTTCGCGATCTCTGCAGCCGGCATCTTTGCCATTCTGAGGGAGAATGCAAGGTTGTCCTCCACACTCATTCCAGGATAGAGCACGCTGTTCTTGAAAAGCATTGCGACGTTTCTCTCTTTCGGGTCCGCATCCGTCATATCCATTCCATCGATCATCAGACTGCCTGAGGTAATCTCCTCCAGGCCGCCGATCATCCGAAGCAGTGTCGATTTTCCGCATGCCGTCGGTCCCACCAGGATCAAAAATTCCCTGTCCTTCACTTCCAGATTGAAATCCCGGATTGCCTGCTGGTCACCCGGGAATGTCTTGTTGATATTCTTTAACGTTAAACCGGACATTGACTTCCTCCTGATCTGTATTCTTCATGGTTAACTGGAAAATTGCAGACTTAACCTATTTTTATATCGGTTGTATTCATCATACACAAATAGCACTTGTTTTTCCATATGGTTATTCCACAAAAAATTCCGTTTTTTCCATGCATATTCCATATAGTGAATTTAAGTTTTTGACAAATATACTCTTTTTTCATAAAAACAGGCAGGAAGATAGTTAAATCATTATCAAAATTGCCAAAAAGCGGCGGCTGTCCTTTTCTGACAGCCGCCGCTTAGGTTCCAAAAATTTCATAACTGCTAATTCCATTCACAGTCACACACAAATCCATTCCAGCCCCGCTTATTTTACAGCAATTGCCTCCATCTCAAGCAGAACATCCTTCGGAAGTCTTGCAATCTCCACGCAGGAACGTGCCGGGCAGTCTTTTTCGAAATATTTCGCGTAGATGCCGTTGATGGTTGCGAAATCATCCATATTTTTGATAAATACACTTGTCTTTACGACCTGGTCGATGGATGTTCCTGCTGCCTCAAGAAGATTCTTCATGTTCTTCATAACCTGCTCCGCCTGTGCTTCGATTCCCTCCGGGATCACACCTGTCTCCGGATCTACCGGGATCTGTCCTGACGCGAATACGAAGCCGTTTGCCTCAATTGCCTGAGAATACGGTCCGATTGCTGCCGGTGCTTTTGTTGTGCTGATTACTTTCTTCATGTGATTGTCCTCCATATTTTCCTTATTTATCGATTTTTCGGATGCTCTTCTCCATGATCTCGATCTTTCCTTCTTTTAATAAGTGACCTACCGCGCGCTTGAACGCATTCTTACTGAGTTTAAATTCTCTCGCGATAACTTCCGGTGATGCCTTATCGTTGAACGGTAAAACTCCGTCAAACTCTTCGATGACCTTCATGACAAGATCGGAGTCAGAAAAGATCTGGCTGCCTGCCTTGTCGCGTGTTGTGAGGTCAAGCTTTCCATCCCCACGGACTCTCGTCACACGGACGCGGACCTCATCGCCCACCCGGTATCCGGAAAAGAGTTCCTTTTTCGGAATCAGGCCGTGATAGATGCCATCGACTGCAACAAAGGCACCGATATCCGGATTGATCTCAAATACGAAGCCGTCCGCCTCGTCACCGGTGTGATACGGGGAGTCGCTTCTCAAATACTGGTATGCCTTCATAGTTGCGGCAAGGCGCCTGCTCTTATCGACGTAAAGAGCCACAAGGCACTTCTCACCTTTACGCACCTGATGGGTCTGCTCCTTAAACGGGAGAAGAAGATCCTTTTCCAGTCCCATATCGAGAAACGCACCGATCTTGGAAACTTCCTTGACCTCAAGGACAGCCGTCTCACCGAGAGTCACCTTCGGTTTTGATGTGGTGGCGATCAGGCGGTCCTCAGAGTCCTTGTAGAGGAATACCTCCAGCTCATCACCGATCTTTGTTCCTTCCGGCACCTGTTTTTTGGGGAGAAGAACACCCTGGGCGTCCGCCTTGTCCCCGTCAGAAAGGTAAATTCCGAAGTCTTTCTCCTTGACCACCTTCAGTTTCTGAATTTTTCCGATTTCCATCATGTCTTTCGTCCTCCCGCAGCCGGACACTTTTACGGCTGCGTCCTCTCTTTTAACTCAATATTTGCGAACACATCACCATTTGTATTGCAAAGAGATACGAGATGCGATCTCCCCTCTCTTGCGCTCTTGACAACGATCTCGTCCCCGAGCACCGCCGCCTTCCGGTACTCTGCCCTGATCTCGCCGATCTCGGTTCCCGAAGGGACAAGCTCTCTCGCGATATCCACATACTGGGCGTTATTTACATGGAGATTTGTATCCAGAAGATGTTTCATGACCACCAGACGTCCAGTCTCTTCCATCTCCTTCGGCACGGCGATCTTTCGTCCCGCGTCCTCCATCTCGATCTTCGGATTAAATTCGCCGTACGGATCAGTATCCGCATCCGTAATCCTCATAGGCCGGCCAGTCTCCGTATTCATCAGGAACCAGTAGGAATTGGCTTTTACCAGATATTCTCCTTTTTCATCGAGGATTGCGAAATTTCTCAGCGCGTAAAGTCCCTTGACTGCATAGGGCCATGTCAGAACCTTGATCCGTTCCCCGAGGACCGGACGGCGTCCGATCACGATCTGCCAGGAGGATAAAAGCCACGCCTTCTTTTCCCGTCCAAGATATCCGATCCCGACGCCGGCATCCTCCGACTGCATCGTCGAGCAGTCCTGCATATAATTCATAATTCCGGTCAGGGACAGCTTCGCGTCAATATCCGTCTCGCTGTACCGGACCCGGCTGTTTAATTCGTACATAGTCTAACCTCATGTTGTTGTCTCAATCTGTCTCTAACTTCCCGCTCATAAACACGGGCCTTCAATGCTCAGATGTCTGTCAATGCAAACCGTCCTTTCGCACCACTACCTTAACACAAATGCCTGCCAAGCGCAAGAAAAAAGACCATTAAGCCTTGCATTCACAAAGATTAACAGCCTTTCGTTAGCTGGGCTACAAGGATTCGAACCTTGAAAATGACGGAGTCAGAGTCCGTTGCCTTACCATTTGGCGATAGCCCAATGCATCAACAGGTTGTATTATAACGCAACGACTCTGATCCGTCAACTGTTTTTTTCAATTTTTTTACTTTTTTAATTCTGATTTTTCGGATTATCCGGATCTTCAAATCCCGGTCCCCTTAAGTACGCCGGTGTTTTCGTCTCCGGCGCCAGCATTCCGGACGCGGCGGTAGTCTCTGTAACCGCTGCTGTTGTCTCCGGGGCTGTCGGCGGTGCAGTTTCCGGCGGCACAGTTTCCGATGCTGTAGTTCCCGGTTCCGCAGTTTCCGGCTCCGTAGTTTTCGGTTCCGCAGTTTTCGGTTCCGCAGTTTTCGGTTCCGCAGTTTTCGGCTCCGTAGTTTTCTGCGGCACAGTCTCTGTCGGAGAGGTCCGGGAATTCGATGAATGCCGGTCTTTCTCATCCGGATCGCCCAGCTCCCTGTTCGTCTCCTGATCCACCCAGTCCACGCTCTCCCCGGCCTCCAGAGCTTTTCTCCGTCTCTGCATCTCGGAAAGTCCGTCATTTTTCGTGGATTCTCTCTCCTCACCCGTATCCAAAGCCCCAGATTTCTGTTCCGACACAGCTTCTGTTGTCTCTAAAGCTGCTGTCTCCTCCGGTGTACTCTCCTCCGTGGTCTCTTCGCTTGCTTTTTCGAAAGTTGTCTTTACGACCACCGGTTTTAAGGATATCTGATATTCCTGCTCATTGATCTCCCGGATCAGGCGTTTTGAGGAATGCCCGGCAAGTTCTTCCTGCTTTCCTATCGTGATCCCCGGATTTTCCGAAAAAAGATGCTTTAAAAATTCTGCCTTCGTCACCGTGATCCCATATTTTTCCGCAATCTCCCGGGTTTTTGTGTCCTCTTCTGACTCAAACACATAGACCGTCGCCCTGGACTCCTTTTTCTGAAGCTCGGATTCCGTCTGCTTTTGCAGCTCTTTTACGATCTTTTCCGGTGACGCCTTTACTTCCGCGCCGGACTTCCGGACGGAGATCAGGATTCCCCCATCCTCTCCGAGACTGTTGTTATCCGCAAGCCTGTCAAAGATCTTCCCCACTGCGATTCCAAGGCTTTTCCCCTCAAACACGGTCATGGAGACTGCCTCATTTGATCTGGCCATCATTCCCTTTGCAGATAACACGGATCCCCGCCGGTTCATGGTAAATTCCATCATAATATCCGAATTTACTTCCATGATCAGTGACTCCTCCCGGTTCTTCCCCATCATCAGCACCGCCATCAGGCATACTGCTGCCGCGCAGATTGACAGAGCTCCTCCGGCCCGTCTGAACCACTTTTTCAGGGAGTCCATAGAGAATTCACCGTTTACGTCCATCCCGGCTTCCCGTAACTCCTGCTTCTTTTTCTTTTCCTTAACTGGCATGTCCTCATATTCTTTGTTCTGATTCATCATACCGTTTCCCTTTCGCCCTCATAGCCCACGTGGAGAAGGAATAATCCCTCGGGCGGAGCTGTTCTTCCCGCCATATCACGGTTTTTCGCTGCAATGATCTCTTTCATTTTCTCCGGTCTCCGCGTTCCACTGCCGACCTCCAAAAGCGTTCCCGTTAAGATCCGCACCATGTTATAGAGAAAGCCGTTTCCTGTATACAGGAATTCGAGCTTCGTTCCATGTTCCACGATCCGGATCTCATCGATCCGGCGCACCGTGCTTTTTTTCATTCTGCGGTTCGCGCAGAAGCTTTTGAAGTCATGTTCGCCGATAAGAAATTCCGCCGCCTGTCTCATCGCTTTCACATCCAGCTTCTTCCCGCAGCCATAGACATATTTTCGTTCGAATACGTTTTTCTTATCCCCGGTCTCCACATAATATCCATATGTCTTTGATGTGGCAGACAGGCGGCTGTGAAACCGTTCCGGCACAATCTTCGCAGAGAGGACCCTGATATCATCCGGAAGATACCGGTTCAGATATTCCCGTGCTGACTCTCCGTCCGGACAGATTTCCGCATTAATATGGAAATTAGCTACCTGACCTCTCGCATGGACCCCCGCATCCGTTCTTCCGGAGCCATGGACCTCTATCTCTTCTCCAGCCATTCTGAAAAGCACGTTTTCCAGTTTTCCCTGAATCGTATTGTCGGTATTTCCCTGTTTCTGCCACCCATCATACCGGCTTCCGTCGTATTCCAGAGTAATGCGGATATTATTCTTCATGATTGTTCCTTCCTGATCTCCAACTGAATGCGGCCCGTCACATTCAGATGTCCCCGCGGCCGCTTATTTTCTTTTAAACAAAAATTCCCGGCAGAAATTACTCCTTATCCGCCGGGAATGTCTGGCTCATCTGCCTGTTACCGTCTGAAAAAGACTACTGATCTTCCAGAACCGATGTACAATGCGGACAGCGTGTCACATGAATATTGATTTTCGTTTTGCAGTACGGGCATTCTTTTTCCGCAGATTTCACCATTATTTTACCAATTTTTTTCTCTGTTGGGAATACCCGGAGACCGTTTTTTTATCTCTGTGCCTGTTTTTTATCATTCCGCCGTTTTAGACGGGTTGAATATATGTGTCAGGAAAATAAACATCTCATGGGCGAACAGCGGCATGGCCGCAAGCACGAGCAAAGTTTTCCATTCCCCGGCATTCAAACGCACCGTCTGAAATGCCGCAACCAGAGCCGGCTGTTCCGTCACCATAAGCTGCAGAGCAAATCCAATGAATACTGCAGCGATCATCAGAGGGTTCCCTCCATGATCCATCCGAAATACAGATTTTTCCACATCACGCATTCCGATCGCATGAAAAAGCTGTGACAATCCAAGAACCGTAAATGCGTATGTCTGGCAGCATGCAAGAAGCTTTGGAGACTGTAAGACGTCCGCCACCGCTGCCGGGGTCAGCTGCCGTCCGCTGCTTACAAGAAGCTTTGCAGGAACGATCAGAAACGCGGTCAGACTGATCAATGCGATCAGGAAACCGTAAAACAACGTACAGACTCCGCCGCCATGCGCAAACAGGCTCTCTCCTTGCTTTCTCGGTTTTTCTTTCATCAGTTCTCTCCCGTCACATACATCTGTCCCCAGGGCCAGAGCCGGCAACGAATCCGTGATCAGATTGATCCACAGGATATGACTTGCCTTAAGAGGTGCCGGAAAGGAAAAAAGGATCGCAAAAAACATGGTCATGATCTCACCAAAATTCGATGATAAAAGAAAAATGACCGTCTTTTTAATATTGGCATAGATCTCTCTTCCTTCCCGGACAGCTTCCCGGATCGTTGCAAAATTGTCGTCTGTCAATACTATATCTGCTGCCTGCTTTGCCACATCCGTTCCGCTCATTCCCATCGCGATCCCGACATCCGCCGCTTTTAAAGATGGGGCATCATTGACTCCATCCCCGGTCATCGCCACGATTCCGCCGTTTTTTTTCAATGCCCGGACGATCCGTACCTTATGATCCGGAGAAACTCGTGCAAATACCCGGATCTCCGAAATCTTATCAGCAAGCTCCCCATCGCCCAGGCAATCCAGCTCTGACCCTGTCATGCACTGAGAGGGAGAATCCGCGATCTTAAGCGTTCTTGCGGTCGCAAGTGCCGTATCCTTATGATCCCCTGTAATCATGACGGTCGTAACACCTGCATGGCGGAATTCTTCCACTGTTCCGGAAACCTCCGGACGGACCGGGTCCTCAAGCACTGCCATTCCCAGAAAGGTCATTCCCTTCTCGGAAAGATCCTTTCCCTCCTTTACCGCCGCCCCAAGAACACGCCCACCGGACGCAGACATTTTTTCTGCCCGCCTCATGTACCATGTTCGTTTCGATGCTCCCATCGGATGAACTCCCATTTCGTCTCGGTAGGAGGTGCAATTTCCAAGAATCATGTCCGGTGCACCTTTCGTGAACGAAACTGTCCGCATTCCGTTTTGATGCACCGTCGTCATACACTTTCTCTCCGAGTCAAACGGACGCTCCGCAATTCTTTTCCACGCATCCCGGATCTGTTCGGACTGTTTTTCCCCATTCCTTGCATTTTTATCCGCATATAAAAGAAAAGCTGCTTCTGTAGGATCTCCGATGATTCCGTGCTTTCCCCATCTTGCATCATTGCAGAGTAAAAATGTTCGTAAAAGCCACTCTCTGTCCCCATCCAGATTCCGCACCGTCATCTGATTTTTTGTCAATGTCCCCGTTTTGTCCGAGCAAACCACATTAACCGCTCCAAGAGTTTCCACAGAAGGAAGACGTCTCACGATCGTATGTACCTTCGCCATCCTCGAAACAGAAAGCGCAAGGACGATCGTCACCACAGCCGGAAGTCCTTCCGGAACTGCTGCCACAGCCAAAGAGATCGCTGTCAGAAACATCTCCCCAACATCCCGCTTCTGCCAGACTGCCGCCAGAAAAAGGATCGTACAGAGACCCACAGCCAGAATACTAAGAAATGTTCCCAACTCTCCCAACCGTTTCTGAAGCGGTGTAATCTCTTCCGGTGTTTCATGGATCATTTTCGCGATTCGTCCGATCTCAGTTTGCATCCCGGTATCTGTAACAATCCCTTCACCGCGTCCGGCAGTCACAAAGGTTGACATATATGCCATATTTTTTCGATCACCGAGAGGTGTTCCGGTCGAAGCCACATACTGCGCATCCTTTTCCACCGGTACAGACTCTCCGGTAAGTGATGCCTCCTGTACCTTCATATTTTCCGAACGGATCAGTCGGAGATCCGCCGGTACCTGCTGCCCGGCATTTAAAAGCACCCTGTCGCCCGGCACCAGCTCCGCCGCGTCCATCTCCAAAAGCTTTCCGTCCCGCCGGACAAGCGCCTTCCTTGTTGTCAGCTTTTTTAATGACTCCAGCGCTTTCTGGGCCTTTCCCTCCTGAATCACACCAACCGTTGCATTGAGCAGCACAACTGCTGCAATGATCACCGCATCTCCTCGTTCTCCAAGAAATACAGAAATTCCTCCTGCCGCCAAAAGTACATAGATCAGCGGATCCATCAATTGCGAAAGCATCCGTTCTGCCACAGACGGAGGCCTTTTCTCCTCCAGCTCGTTCCGCCCATACTCCCGAAGCCGCTTTGTCGCTTCCTTCCCACTCAATCCCCCGTCATCCGACGATCCCAGCAGCATTTTTGTCTCAAAAACAGAGCACCGTTCAAAATCCCCCGGCTTTTCCATAAAAAAATTTCTCTCCATCCTCTTTTGCTCAAAGCAAGTTTATGAGGATGGAGAGGAAATCATGCCTGCATTCCCATTCTCCGACTGACCGATCAACGAAATTTATAATTTTTTATGATCGCCTGCAAGGTACGTGTCCCATTATATTCATTTACATCCGGATAATAGATCATGTCGATCGTATTCTGCCCTGTCTGCTCTTCCAAAAAACGATCTCCATCTGCAAACAGCAGACCATCGAACGGATGTCCAGTGTTCGTCACCAGATTCATTTTCACGACATTTCGATTTTTTCCAAGAACACGTACATTTCGAATCGTCAGACTTTTCTGGGCAAACAACGGTTTTTCATTTCCCTGCCCGAATGGTTCCAGACCTTTGAGCTCATCCACGATTTTTTCATTCACATACTCAAACGGCATCGGAACATCGATCCAGATCTGCGGAACGAAATCATCTTCCGTAAGCTTTGCATTTTCATTCAGTCTTCTCCTGAACTCATCAATATCACTTTCCTCAATGGAAAGTCCCGCTGCCATTGGATGCCCGCCAAATTTCACCAGCAGATCCGACACCTCGCAAAGCCCCTGGTACATATGGTATGCCTCTATGGAACGTCCGGATCCCTTCGCACTCTGCTCGCCTCTCGTCAGCACAAAGGATGGCTTATGGAAATGCTCCCGGAGTCTTCCGGCTATGATCCCGGCAAGTGATTCATGGCACTCCGGCAAGAACACCACCAGCACCTTATCCGACATGTAGAAACGTTCTACCTGTTCGATAGCCTCTGTTTCTCCCTTTGCCGTCATATCCTTTCTCACATCATTGAGTTCCTTTAATTCATCCGCCAGCCCACTGACCCGGTCCGGATCCTGTTCTAACAACATCCGGAGCGCAACCTTCGCACTTTTCAACCGTCCACCTGCATTTAAGCACGGTCCGATCACAAAACCAATGTGATATGCGCTCAGATTGTTTATATCCAGGTTGTTTTTCTCTACAAGCATTCTGAGACCGGTGTTCTTCGTCGAACCGATCTTTTTCAGTCCGTATTTGACGATCAGACGGTTTTCATCCTGCAGCTTCATGACATCTCCCACGGTCGCAATGGCCGCAAACTCCAGAAGCTCCATCCACTCATGCTCCGGAATTCCAAGATCCTCATAGATCACGTTTATAAGCTTCCATGCTACGACCGCACCGCAAATTTCATGGTACGGATACGTCTCCCCGTCCTGCTTCGGATCAACCACTGCATCTGCCGGCGGCAGAATCTGTCCATAAACATCTACCGGTACTTCATGATGATCGGTCACCACAACCGTCATGCCAAGCTGCTTTGCGATGCTGATCTCCTTTAATGCCGCGATTCCATTATCACAGGTCACAAGTGTATCGATCCCGTCCTCTGCTGCCTGACGGATGATGGATTCGTTGATCCCGTAGCCATCCCGGATCCGGTCCGGTATCTCATAATCAATCTGCCCATTTCCGGCAGCACGGTGAAATCCCTTGAGAAGAATATATGTTGAACAAACACCATCAATATCGTAGTCGCCGATGATCCGGATTTTTTTCCCTTCTATCAACTTCTTTTCAATGATCCCCGCAGCGGTCTCCATTCCCTTCATCTGTCGCGGATCATAAAGATCATCCAGTGTCCCGTAAAGATACTTTCTCATCTCACGTTCATCCAAAAGACCTCGGTTTCGCATGATCCGAACAGCCACCGGACTCACCCCCAGACGCATCGCAAGCCCGTTAAAATCTGCCCGTTTTGTCTGAAGCATCCAGATTTCTTTCTTTTTCTGCATCGTTTCTCTCCCTCTTTGCGCTTCCTCATTCCGGCACGTTCAATACTTCTGGCCATTTTCCTTCAGCCATTGCCGCCGTTTTCGATAATCCGGCAGAATCTTCTCCACTTCATCCCAGAATTCCGTGCTATGGTTCATCTGGAGCCGATGGGCAAGCTCATGGACCACAACATAGTCCAGAATCTCCTCCGGCATCAGAACCAGCTTCCAATTAAAATTCAGGTTTCCCTTTGCACTGCAGCTCCCCCAGCGCGTCTTTTGCTCCCGGACCGTGATCGATCCATAGGAAACGCCCATGAGCCCTGCGTAATAACAGCATCGTTCTTTTAACACGTTTTCCGCTCGTTTTTTTCCTTCAAGACGTTCCGTTTCTGTGTAGGACGGACGCACTGCAAGGATCTGTTCTCCGGCACGGAGCCTCACCTCGATCCAATCCCGATGACTCTCCACAAACCAATCCGCAGTCTCCGGCGGTGTCCGGAAAGGAGCACGCACCGTAATCGTTCCGTCAAGCTCCACCTTCAAAGACATGGAACGGCGCCTGGACCGGACCAGCTCATATGTAAAATGTTCCGTTCTTCTTTTCATGATTTCCTCCAGAAGCTTCTTCCTTTTTCACTGCACAAGTTTCACAGAAAGTTCCATCAAAAGTTCCCATGAAATCGAAAAAAGGCATCTGCAATTGCAGATGCCTTAATCA
>OGUQ01001310.1_pt1 | contig 20615 bp, 16 predicted proteins | sample 1574701 | NCBI WGS metagenome assembly OGUQ01 (sample SAMEA2582087, study PRJEB24529) | metagenome | biome: Human gut stool | place: China | collected 2011 | reverse complement strand
TGCGAATAGCATAAATTCTGTGCATCGCGAAGCGTGTTACTGAGAACGGAGTGAATAGTAACTAATATCGTTATTATCCACTCAATTATACTTGTAACTTCTCCCCATACACGCTATAATTTTAATATCTACAAATATTTATTTAACAGGCGGTGAACACAATGAATTTAAAAAAGCTTTTGCTTCCCCTGCTATCAGTGAGTCTCCTTGCAGCTCCTGTATCCACCGGCTACGCAGCAGAAGCAGAAACGGAGCAGGGTACACTCTCCCCCTCTTCTGAAAATTCTGACAGCGTATTTGGCGGAACATCAGCTTCAGACTAGCCAGTCACAGACGAAGCACTTCAGACACTCTTAAATCAAATTCAGGGACAGCTCCCTGCAGATAACGGCAGCTGGTCTGTTTTTGTTTCTGATCTTATAAATGAAACAGAAGGAAGCATCAATGACCAGACTATGCAGGCAGCCAGCCTGATTAAGCTTTATATTATGGGAGCAATTTATGAAAATTATGACCAGATTATTGGACAATACGGCAAAGATTCCGTAGATTCTAATCTGCACTCCATGATCACAGTCAGCGATAACGATGCTGCCAATACATTGACAACCTATCTGGGTGGCGGGAACTCCAGTGCAGGTATGCAGGCTGTCAACAGTTTCTGTCAGGAACATGGTTATACCCAGACTCATATGGGACGTATGCTTCTGGCAAGCAACGATCAGGATGACAATTATACATCCGTAAATGACTGTGGACATTTTCTCATTGAAGTTTACAAAGAAGAAGAGTCCAGTTACGCCCATGCTTCTGATATGTATGCCCTGCTTAAAGCACAGACACGTCAGAACAAAATTCCAGCCATGCTTCCGGATGGAGTGAAGACGGCAAATAAAACAGGCGAACTTGATAATGTAGAGAATGATGCCGGAATTATCTACGATGCCGCAAACGATCTCGTTATCGTATTTATGTCACAGAATCTCTCCAGTGCCGGAAACGCCCAGAATACGATTGCATCACTGAGCAGAACTATCTATGACTACTACAATAACTAACATCATAACTTAATATGTCAGATTTCAAGAGCAAAAGCTTTATTATTGAGATTTTTTATCTGTTCGAACAAATATGCAAACACATAGTGGTATAGAGTATAGAATCAACTTGTCGGTACAATAGTTATTTCAGCAACGATGTAATCAATCGGATATTCGCAATCCGCTTCCGCTACGTGGCTCTACACCATATGGTAATAACCAGAAGGAGGATCTACTTATGAAGAAAAGAAAAAATGTTATAATTCCTATGATGCTCGCAGCCGCAGTTGCCGCTGCGTCCATACCTTGTAGTTCTCAGGATGTTGAGGCATCCTCCAATACCTATGAAGTAAGTGTAAGTAAAGGTTATCTGGCTCTCCGCTCTTCCATGGCATATGATTCTTCCAATGAAATCGGAGAACTATATTCCGGCGATCTGGTTGAAGTTACAGAATATACCAATGGCGACTATTGGTATGTTTATTCTCCGAAATATGACTGTTGGGGATATGTAAACAATGATTATCTGGTTTCCCTCTATTCCCAGTCAGGCGGCTACTCTTATTCTACTTCCTATACAGTTAGTGTAAGCAAAGGATACCTGGCTCTCCGCAATGCTAAAGCATACGATTCTTCTAACGAAATCGGGAAGTTATATTCCGGCGATACCGTATCTGTTTCTGACAGCAGTGATCCACAATATTGGTATGTCTACGCTCCGAAGCTGAACTGCTATGGATATGTAAATAAAGACTATTTATATTACAGTGGCGGCAGAGCAAGTACGCAGAGTGTTTCCCGTTATTATGGTGAATCAAGAACAGTAAGTGTTGCTACCGGTTATCTGGCTCTTCGCACCCAGAAAGCTTACGATTCCTCCAATGAAATCGGACAGTTATATTCCGGCGATACTGTTCAGCTACTGGATACCAGCGATTCCCAGTATTGGTATGTCTATGCTCCAAAATATGATATGAACGGTTATGTAAATAAGGATTATCTCATCGGTGGAACAGCATACACCACTAAAACTGTAAGTGTTGCCACAGGTTATCTGGCTCTTCGTAATGCCAAAGCATACGATTCTTCTAACGAAATCGGACAATTATATTCCGGTGACACCGTTCAGCTTATTGATTCAAGTGATGCACAATACTGGTATGTTTACTCTCCGAAACTTTATCTGTATGGATATGTAAACAAGGATTATCTGTATTAAATACAACCATTTAACAGCCTGCTATTCCGCAAAGTGTTTGGGTATAGATATAGCAAAATCTTATTGCCAAAGGCGATTTTTTATGGATTTTGCTTTTGCCCAATAGTCAGGTAGAGATCTCTTATTTAAGCAGGGTACCTACCTGATCAGGTAAAAATATAATAATGAAAGGACTCTCTCTATCATGAGCCCCAAACAAGAAATAAACCACAACATTCGCAAACATTTTAATAGTATCATTTACAATATCTCACGCTACACAGAAATCGTGCTGTCTATCATCATCCTTGTAGTGATCGCATTGGCCGGAATCCGTCTTATCATGGAAGTTGCAGGCACTGCTGTTCCCGATATGGACACAGAATTCTTTACCAGTTTCCTGTCTCAGGCATTGTCCCTGGTAGTCGGCGTAGAGTTTGTAAAAATGCTCTGCCAACATTCCGCACAGACAGTTGTCGAAGTTCTGATGTTTGCCACTGCACGTCAGATGGTCGTTGAACATCTCGGTCCAAATGAAACACTTCTCGGTGTTATCAGTATTGCAATACTTTTCGGCATCCGCAAATACCTCATGACCGACAACGATGACATGAACTCACACAAAAATAAGGACACAGAAGAACTTTAAAATTTGCTCTCTTGTTCAGGAAAGAATCCTGCAAGCAGGATTCTTTCCTGCGGCGGATCGTTTTAGCGACATAATTCCTCTCCGCCGCAGTGCGATTATGCCCGAAGGGCTTTATTATATCAATCATAGAAGCATTACGGAATAATTTCCTGTGATTGATATAATAAAAAGGCTGCATGGTTTCATACTATCTGTAATTTTTACAAACAGTACGAAACTATGCAGTCTCTTTTTTATTTCCACATACTGATAAACGGTTGTCTCAAAAAAAGGTATATTTCATATATTTTATAGTTAATATTATCAGTACGATGGGTTCTGTTTAGCAGTTTTTGTTTTGTAATTTTTATTTAATGATTTTTGTTGATGTTTTGTATTTAATAATTTCCACCGAAAAATTTACTGTCTTTTGGCAGCTCATAATCTTTAAAATAAGCTCCAAAATCTATCTTCAGATAATTGCAGAGATTAGCCAGTTCAACCATAGTATTGTCATTTACTGGAATGCCATTTTCCCTGCGTTCTTTTTCTGCCATAATTTCTTTCTCACCATGAGTATAAATCTGCTCTGCACCTTCGGCCTTCGGACTCTGGCGAAGAGTTTCCAGATATTCTGAGAAATGTGCCTTGATATCATCTGCATTTCCGAAGATTGCAGGATCGATTGCTGCAAATCCATGGCAGATACCTGTCTTATCTTTAAATGTACAGCATTTATCAGAAGTAACACCCATAGAAAGAATAGAACTGAAAATCTCACAGAGCATTCCATATCCATAACCTTTATGGCTTCCATTCACTTCTTTATTTCCACCAAGTGGCATAATTCCGCCGCCTTTTTTGCCAACAATATTTGCAAGTACAGCCGGTGCATCCGTACTTTCATGTCCGTCTGCTCCGAGAGCCCAGCCCTCAGGAAGCTGTTTACCTGATTTATTATACATTTCCAGTTTTCCTCTGGTTACAACTGTTGTAGAGCAGTCAAAGAGAAACGGATATGGCTCTGCAGGCATCGCTACTGCGATCGGGTTGGAACCTAACATTGCCTTACGTCCAAAGGTAGGTACCATGATTGCTTCTGAGTTAGTGCATGCCATTCCAAGCAGTCCCTGTTTAGAAGCCATTTCCGCATAATATCCTGCAATACCAAAATGATTGGAATTTCTTACTGAAACGAAACCAACGCCTGTTTTTTTTGCTTTCTCAATTGCTTTCTCCATTGCAAAATGACTGATCAACTGTCCCATTCCGTCATGTCCGTCGATCACTGCTGATACAGGTGTCTCAAATACAACCTCCGGTTCCGCATCCGGATGAATCGTACCTTTCTCAATTCCTTTATCATATCTTACCATTCTCTGCATTCCGTGACTCTCAATCCCGTACAGATCTGCGGTAAGCAAAACATCTTTAATAATATTGGTCTGTTCCTCATTGAAACCAAACTTTCGAAATACATCGTGGCAAAAAGTATTTAATGTGTCATAACTCCATTTCACGTAACCCATAACTGCAAAGCCCCTCCTTATAGTATTACCTCTTCTTATATTGGTTATACCAATAAATTTGTTAAAATGATTATATTACCATCGCTTTTAAAAATCAACTGTTTTTTCTGATTTTATTTTTCTTTTTTTCTATAACATAAACAGGGCGAGTAATTCTAAATGAATTGCTCACCCTGCTCTAGAACTGCCTGCTTCACAGCAGCTCCCCTTCATTATTTTTTTAATTTGCTTCTTTTAAAATTGCAACATCATATGGTTTTAATTCAACAACATTCTCCACTGTTTCATGTGTGATCATATTCTCATATGACTGCTCCATTGAAACTATAACTGAATGGTCATTATAGTTCAAAATAAACAATGCATCATTTGTTCCATCTGTAGCATCTACAACTTCTACACCATCAACTTTATATAAATCCATATCAATCCCTGCTTTTCTTCCCAGATAAACAGCCAACATTTTCATGGCTTTTTCATCCAGATCGCAGCCCAAATAATATACCTCACCTTTTCCTATCTGGTTTACAGTCATGCAGGCCTCACCTGCATAAAAATCAGAAGTATATTTTCCAATTACTTTTGCAGTAACTGGTTTCACTATATCACACCACATGTGAGCCATTCCATTTCCAAACACACCTGTCGTAGCAGTTGTTTTCTCCAGAAGCGGATCATAATCTTCTATCTCTACACCGGCTAGGTCTGCAAATACGCCTGGTACAGTTTCTGTAAGCATGTTATTATACATATCTTTGATTCCACTTCTAAATGAGAATAGAACTTTTCCGCCTGCTTGAGCATAAGTTTCAATATTTTTCTTTCCTTCATCCGATACCATCATCAACATTGGTGCAAGAACAAGATCATATCTATTTAAGTCTTCTTCTGCTGTCACGAAATCTACTGGAATTCCCATGTTCCAAAATGGACGATAATAATCAAGCAATAAAGAATCATAATACAATCCTTCTACCTGACGATGAATAGATTGACTCCATTCACTATCAAAAGATTTGATAATTGCAACACGTGCTCTCGGCATCAGCGCTCGGTAGTTCTTACTTAGTTCTTCCATTTCAGCTCCTACCCGAGAAACTTCAGCATATCTTCTGTTCGGTTTTCCATCATGATTCAAAATGCCATGCCAGAGTTCTTCTGTTCCAAACGGGCATGCTCTCCAGCGGAAATAAACAACTGTATCGGCTCCATTTGCCACTGACTGATATGTCCAAAGACGGAGTTTTCCAGGCGTTGGTGTTGGTCCCAACTTACTCCATCCGCAAGGACCGGACTGCTGTTCCATAACCCAGAACGGTTTCTTCTTATAGCTTCTAAGCAATGCATGGTCTCTTGATACTGTTTCCGGTTTTGCTTTCCCCCACTGAAATTCAATATAATTATCCCATGTTACAAAATCAAATTCTTTAGATAATTTAAAATAATCAATTCCTGTTCCCGAGTTAATAGCAGCGTCTAAAAGATTGCTAGTTATCGGAAGATCAGAATACTCCTTAATTGTATCTACAGATTCTTTTGTAAATTCAACTACAGAATCACTGCAGAAACGATAGTAGTCTAGCAACAATGCTGGGTTCTGCCCTTGTGTATCGTGACAAGTATCATAGCATGCACCCGCCTTCGGAATGTTCAGCTCCTCAAAACTTCTGTATGTCTGACTCCAGAAAGTAGTTCCATACGTTTTATTCAGATTATCAATCGTACCATATTTCTCTTTCAGCCAGCTACGGAAACGGTTCTCGCAAGACTTACAATAACATCTGGTTGTATTTGACCATCCCAGTTCATTATCTACCTGCCATGCTTCAATTGCAGGATGTTTTGCATATCTCTTTGCAATAAGGGTATTTAATTTTTTTGTTTTTTCTCTGTATGTCTCACTGTTAAAGCAGTAATGCTTTCTTGTTCCGAAGAGCTTCGGATTTCCATGAATATCATTCTGAAGAATATCTGGATACTTATCTATCATCCATTTAGGAGGGGTAGCTGAAGGTGTACACATTACTACCTTGATTCCGTACTTTCCAAAAAAATCCAGTGCCTCATCCATCCAGTCAAATTCGTATTTTCCTTCTTCAGGCTCATAAAGGCTCCATGCAAATTCACCAATTCTGATTACTTTGATATTTGCTTTGACCATCATCTCTGCATCTGTTTTCCAACGCTCTTTTTCCCAATGTTCTGGATAATAATCCGCACCAATTCTCATAGTATTTTCTCCCTGTTATTTTCCAAATTCAAATTTCACGGATTTTAATGCTTCTTTACAGCTGCAATCACCTGTATATGCAATATATGTAATATCCTCTTCTACAAAAACATCTTTTTCTTCTGAATAATAAGCCATATCCTTCGAACTTACCTGAAGAGAAACTTTCTTTTCTTCTCCCGGCATTAATTCTACTCTCGCGAAATCTTTCAAGATTTTAACCGGACGATCTACAGCACTTCCCTCACATCCGATATAAAGCTGTACAACTTCTGCACCTTTTACATCTCCTGTATTCTTTACATTAACAGAAATCTTTGCTGTTTTATCAAATACTTCAACTGTCGGCTCGCTGATATCAAATGTTGTATAGGATAAACCATAGCCAAACGGATACAGAACAGGAATGTTTTCTTTATCCATCTTGCAGTAGCCATGATAGTATTCATACTCTGCATATGTGCAGTCAGGATCAAAATCAGGATAGCTGTCTTCGGAAAGTGCTACTGTATATGGAAGTTTACCGCTTGGGCAAACATCACCGAACAGAATATCTGCCAGTACATTCCCGCCTTCCATTCCACTGTAGAAGGAGAAGATAATTGCAGGAACATCTTTTTCCCACTCATCGATCAGGATCGCACTGCTTCCGATAATGGAAACGACAGTATTCGGATTCACACCCTTTACACCATGAATCAGATCGATATCTCTCTGATGAAGTCTCATGCTTGCTCTGTCTCCGCCCATTCCGGCAATATCACTTCTATCAGCCAGATATTCTCCTTCATCGCTATGGATATAACCGGCAACGATCACTACTGCATCGGCATCTGCTGCAAGTTTTTTTGCACGTTCCAGATCACTTCCGTCATTATAAAGGATCTGTGCTTTCGGCATTTTTTTCATCAGGCCTTTAAATGGCGTAACTGTATAATATGGATGAACCTTACTAGAACCATGGTCGCCGATATTTTCTGTATCTCCCAGTACTCCAAGAACTACGATCTTCTCTATTTTCTCTTTATCAAGCGGAAGTACATGATTTTCATTCTTCAGAAGTACCATCGATTCTTCTGCTGCTCTCTTTGCTACTGCTATATGTTCCGGGCATGCAAGAATATCTTCTGTATATTCCTGCGGATCTTTTCTTGTCTCATAATAGAGTACAGTACGAAGAATGTAACCAACTGCTTCATCTACATCTTCCATAGCAAGAGTTCCGTCTTCAATTGCTTTAGGGATCTGTTCTGCATAATGGCAGATACATGGCATTTCAACATTCATTCCACTCTTTACTGCCTTTGGACCATCTTTTACAGCCCAGAGGAAATCAGATAAAGTAAATCCCTCGAATCCCCATTTATCTCTGAGGATATCTTTTAACAGATATTTACTCTCAGATGCCTGTTCTCCATAAACTTTATTGTATGCTCCCATTACAGAAGCCGCGCCTTCTTCAATACATCTCTTGAAGTGAGGAAGATATACTTCAAAAAGTGTTCTCTTATCTGCATGCACATCAGCTTTAAATCTCGCATTTTCAATACTGTTCATTGCGAAATGTTTAATGCACGCCATAACATTCTGGCTCTGAACACCTCTCGTCAGAGCTGCTCCCATTTCTCCCAGATGATAGGTATCTTCTCCGTAGCATTCCTGCGCACGGCCCCAGCGTGGATTTCTTGGAAGATTGATGCACACACCGCCGTAATAGTTTCCGCCCACTGCACGAACCTCTGCACCGATCACTTCTCCAATCTTCTCTTCCAAATCACGGTCAAAGCTGGCACCTCTTGCCATAGAAACAGGAAAGCAGGTGGCAGATCCGGCAACAACACCTCTTGGTCCGTCTACGAAACGGATATTCGGAATTCCCAGACGTTCTACTGCCTTTGTCGGATATGGCTTTACATTATAGTGTTCGATCAGGAACAGATCATCCAGTAATTTCTTCTCTGTAACCTGGCCTGACATTACACCGATCTTCTCATCCAGTGTGAGTTCCTGGATCACTTCATCTACATATTTCTTTATTGTTTTTTTTGAACAATTTTCTGTCAGTTTTGTTCTTTTTACTACATCCCTCATCCTTTACTTCTCCTTTCATAATTGCACTTGTCTGATGTTTATTTTTATTTTCTCTTTGCATATTTTCTCATGTCAATAATAACAGCAAGAAGAATGATCAGACCTTTTACGATATACTGCCAGTACATGTTTACACCGATGAATGCAAGGCCATAATTGATAACTGTGAACATCAGAACACCAATTACGATACCGCCTACACTACCAACACCACCTGAAAGAGATACACCGCCGATTACGCAGGCAGCAACTGCATCCATTTCATATCCGTTACCGGTTGTATTGGAAGCACTTCCGATACGTCCTACTTCCAGGGCTGCTGCAAATGCATACATCATACCTGCAATTGCGTAAACCATAATCTGTGTCTTTATAACATTTACACCTGATACTTTTGCAGCTTCCGGGTTACCACCTACTGCAAACATATATTTACCAAATTTTGTTTTATTCCATACGATCCACATAACTACACATACTGCTGCGGCAATGATGATCAGATACGGAATCTGGAAGTCTCCGATTCCAATGGAACCAATTGCAATCTGAGTTACTTTTGAATCAATACCACCAATTGGCTGTGCACCATATGGCGGACGGTCAAAATAAATAGAAGATGCACCATATAAGATCAACTGCATACCAAGCGTTGCGATAAACGGCGGTACTTTAAATACTGCAACAAGCACACCGGATATTCCACCAAGTACAAGACAGATTGCCAGTACCAGTAATAATGGAACGATCAGCGGAAGCTCTTTTAAATTCGGATACATTCTGTATGCATAGTCCGGATTCTGAACTAAAGATGCGAAGATAACTGCTGCCAGACCGATCATACGTCCTGTGGAAAGGTCAACGCCCTGCACTACCAGTACCATTCCGGCTGCTAATGCAATAATAATCTTAGTTGATGACTGCGCAAAAATATTTTTAAAGTTATTGAATGATAAGAATCTTGGTTCTACTACCACAATTGCAACTAACAGGATAATAAAAACCAGATAAATTGCTTTTTCAGCAATAAGTTCTTTAATTGAAATGTTCTTTGAATTTTTCACCAGAATCCCCTCCTGAGTTCGTATTGAAAGATCAGATAAATCGGGCCGCTGCCTGCATAACATCTACCTGTCCTACTTCTTTTGAATCAAATATAGCTGATTGATGTCCATTGCTCATAACCAGAATCCTGTCGGAAATTCCGAACAGTTCCGGCATTTCTGAGCTTACTACGATAATTCCTTTTCCTTGCTCAGCCAGCTGGTTGATCAGCTGATAGATTTCAAATTTAGCACCTACGTCAATACCCCTGGTAGGCTCATCCAAGAGCAGGATATCAGGATCTGTCAGCAGCCATCTGCCCAGAATTACTTTCTGCTGATTTCCTCCTGAAAGGTTCGCGATCTTGGACTTCATTGACGGAGTTTTTACTTTCATGGCATTTATCATTTTGGTAATATCTGCTTTCATTTTTTCTCCATTTAAGAGTCCCGTCTTCTGATATTTCGGTAAATTGGAAATTGTCATATTAAATCCAACACTCAAACCTCCAAAAATACCATCCGATCTTCGTTCCTCTGTCAGCATTGCAAATCCATTCGCCATTGCCTCTTTTGGACTTCTGTTCTGAACTTCTTTTCCTTTTACCAGTATCTGACCTTTGCCTTTCATTCTTATGCCAAATAATGTTTCAAGGATTTCCGTTCTCTTAGATCCTACTAATCCGGCGATTCCAAGGATTTCTCCCTTATGTAATTGAAAATTAACGCCCTCAAATCCTGGATTTAATGTACCGAGGTCTTTTACTTCCATTAATACATCACCTATCTTGGCTTTCTTTTCCGGATAGCGGTCTTTTAATTCTCGTCCAACCATCATTTTGATGATCTTATCAATGGTCAACTCACTGGCAGGTTTTGTATCAATCCACCTGCCATCTCTCATGACTGTTACATCATCAGAAATACGCAAAATTTCTTCCATTTTATGTGATATATAAATAATACTGGTATTCTTTTTCTTAAGCTTTTCTATAATCTTAAAAAGATGCTCTACTTCTTTCTCTGTAAGCGATGAAGTCGGTTCATCCATTACAATTACTTTTGAGTTATACGAAACTGCTTTTGCAATCTCTATCATCTGTTTTTGTGAAACTTTCAGGGTTCCTATCTTAACCTTCGGATTTACCTGAATATCCAAATCATCGAAAATCGCTTTTGTGTCTTCATACATTTTCTGGTCATCTACCAGACCATGCTTCATTGGAAATCTTCCAAGCCACATATTTTCCATAACTGTCTGATTTAATACCTGGTTCAGTTCCTGATGCACCATGGATACATGATTCTGTAATGCTTCTGATGGGCTGGAAAATTTAATGTTTTTGCCATCCAGAATGATTTCGCCCTCATCAAATGAATAAATACCGAACAGACATTTCATTAATGTGGATTTACCTGCACCATTTTCTCCCATAAGAGAATGCACTGTTCCAGGACGTACACATAACGTTACATCGTCAAGTGCTTTTACACCAGGAAACGATTTTGAAATATGCTTTAATTCCAATATATATTCTGTTCCCATTTTAAAATCCTTTCCCTCTTTTTTATTACAGGCATCCGTTTAAAACGAATGCCTGCCTGTAAAATCAGTTATTTTCTATTCATAAGTTGACTTTGCTAAATCAAGATTATCTTTGGTGATTGCCTGATATGGAACTCGTACAGCTTTTGCTTCTTCTTCCGTTTCTACACCTTCGATTCCATCCACAGCGTCTTTACCACTTGTAAGGTTCTCTGCCATTTTTACAATTGTCTGTCCCTGAGTCTTAGCATCCTGTAATACGGAACCTGTGATCTCACCGCTTTCAATCTTGGAAAGAATTTCAGGAAGAGCATCAATTCCATAAATCGGAATGTATTTGCTGCTTTCTTCTCCATCTGTATTAAATCCGGCTGCTTCTACTGCTGATAAAGCACCAAGTGCCATTGCATCGTTTCCTGCTACGCAGCATTCAATTTCGTCACCGTATTTAGATACCCATGCATCCATTTTTTCTTTTGCAGTTGCTGTTACCCACATTCCTGTATCTTCTGCAAGAAGGTCAATCTCAATTCCTGCATCTTCGATCGTGCTCTTGAGATAATCACATCTCGGCTGGGATGCTGTATGTCCCGGGTCACCCATCAGATATACAAGCTGTAATTTTCCATCACCGTTTTTATCCATTTCCGGATGTTCTTTCCAGTAGTCGATTACCATCTGTGCCTGAATAGATGCACCATAATCTCCACCTGTAGATGTTACCTGATAAGCATTTTCATAAGAATTAATTACATCGTAATCTGTTATCTCTTTGTTGAAGAAAATGATCGGAACATTTCCTGCGTCTTTACATTTCTGGATCAGTGTCGGAGCTGCTGTTACATCACATACAGAAACTGCAACTACAGAAGCGCCTTTAGCCAGCATTGTATCAACCTGATTGTTCTGTGTGGACTGGTCATTCTGTCCATCTTCGATGTTTGTTTTAAAGATTCCATCGCATGCATTTGTAATCGCTTTTCCAATATAAGAGTTGAAGTTATCAGAAGCTGAATAAATACCCGCGCCAAGAATCTTCTCATCATCAGCCTTTACCTGTGCTGCACCTACGCCGCCAACACCGGCTACCATTACTGCTGCCATTAAGACACTTAATAACTTTTTCTTCATTTGTAAACCCTCCCATTAGTTTATTTTACGCGTTTGTTATTTTGTATACTCATATTAACTTTGATGTCCTATTTTTTCAACTTTTGATATTTAGATTAAGGGGGACATTCTTTTGTTTCTTATTTTTGTATAAAAAAAAGACGAATTATCCAAATTTTTTATCATTATTGCACATTCGTCTTTTTTTTGCTTTACCATTCTTCTTCTCTTGTCAGCACACCGTGCTTAAGAAACATGGATTCTCCCTTGATTTTATTCATAATTGCAAAGTTAGCAGTAAGAAGAATTACTCCGATTCCTCTTTTCTGCAATGCTCCGATCATCTTTCTTGTAATTTCCCTCATATTAATATCCATATCTGTAAATGGATTCTCAATGATCACAATCTTTGGCTGATACACCAGCCATTTTTCATAGACCAGCTTCTGTAGTTCTGCATTTCCAATATTTTTCAGTTTCTTCTTATTCAGCTCATCGTTCTGAAGGAAATCACTTACACTTCTGGTATACTTTTTCGCAAACCAGAATCCTCTTACCTTTTCATGCAGCGGCACACTCACATTTTCCGTTGCACTCATATTATCCAGGATCATGCTCCTATACGGTGCTTCTGTTATAAACCCTACGCCCTCACGTACTGCCTGGCTCATATTTGATACCTTATACAATTTCTCAGAAATATAAATCTGTCCTTCTTCAATGCTCTCTTCTCCCGAAAACATTTCCCAGAAACTGCTCTTGCTTTTTTCATCTGAATAATAAATCTTAAGCAGCTCTCCGGAACACAATGTAAAATTAAGATTCTTCAGATAACAGGTACTTACATCTCTTACTTCTAATACATTGTTCTGCCCATTTATTACTTTCTGCCCATAGGCTCCAAATGTTTCTACCTTATTTTCATATATCAGAGCTTTCAGAACTTTACTCAACTTACAGTTTAACTGAGAAATCCCAGATACAAATGTAGTTCTTCCATTTTGAACAACTGCAATAGATTCCATCCATTCCATAATAAAATCTTCAAATCCTACTGTAACCAGAAATGACATCTGGGATTTCATTTTGTCAATAAGAGAAAACACTTCTCCCAGATCCTTTTCTGATAAAAGGCTGGTAATCTCATCCAGAATCACAATTTTCTTTCTTTCCTCATAGGCTTTAAGTAATTCTATAATAACCTTTTCCTTGGCAGATAAATTTCTGACTTTATGAGGCATATCATCCGAAATATTCAGTTCCGTCCTTAACTTCTGGAAACGTTCTCTATACTCTTTCTGATCCAGAAACAGTTTTCTGTCTGAAAAAAGAAATATATTATCTTCTATCGTAATAGAAGGCAGTAATTTACTTTTAGAACCAATCACCGCCACCTGCTGTTTTAACAATCTGGCAGCTTCTTCATAAGCTTTCCTTTCCTCATTTACAAAAATCTTTCCTGAATAAAGTAAAACATCTCCAAGCAGCATATCAATAAAGAGCTTCTGTTCCAGAATATCATCGAATACGATTCCTGTTATTTCTCCCTGAAACAGTTCCAGAGACAGATCATCAAATATAACATTATTCCCTTTTTTTATCTTTCCGCCTTCTATATTCAGTAATTCTCTTTTCACTGATTTCTCTGCTCCCTGTTTGTAATGATCGGTACCGATATCCTGACTTCTGTTCCAAGATTAGGAATACTATAAATATGTATTCCATATTCATCCCCAAATAACAGCTTAATACGCCTGGATACATTCGGCAGAGCAATACCTCCACGTTTACGCTTCTCTTCTGTCAGCGGCCCTGAAGTTATCTCCAGTCTCTGGTTGATCTTTATAAGCTCTTCTTCGTCAATTCCAATTCCGTCATCATGAATATTGATCAGAAGTTTCTTCTCTGTCATCTCCAGTGAAATGGTGATAACTCCACCTTCTGCTTTCGCTTCCAGACCATGGAAAATTGCATTTTCAACTACAGGTTGCAAAGTAAGTTTAGGGAGTTTACATTCCAGGATCCTTGCATAGTCATCCGGAAAATTAACTCTCATATCCAGTTTATCTCCAAAACGATACTGCTGTATTTTAAAATAATTCTCTACATTCTCCAGTTCATCTTCTACTGAAACCAGATTTCCTGTATCCGTGATGGTATATCTGAAAAATGTAGACAATGCTTCCGTCGTATCAGCAATACTATCAATTCCTTCACATAGCGCATCTCCTCGTATTGCTTCCAGCGTATTATACAGAAAATGAGGATTGATCTGATTCTGCAGTGCAAGAAGTTCTGCATGTTTTGTCGATAACTCAATAATGTTCTTTTTATCCAATATGGAATCCAGCTTCTGCATTACTTCATTCTGCTCTGGAAAAATCTGATAATCCTGATCAATCAGTTCCTGAAAACTTCCACTCTGTATAAAATGTTTGAATAATTTTCTGGTCTCATTACATGGTTTTATCAGAAACTTATAAATAATCACATAAATGCTTCCTGTAATAACCATCTCTGTCACAATAACCACCATCATAGAGAAGAATCCCAGATATCCTTTCGATGCAGCCCATATAACTTCTATAAACTGAAGACCTGCCCCTAATCCCAGAAGAACCCACAAAAAATTAACTGCCTGTCTGCTAAATATATTTCTTTTTTTCATAGTTTTTGCACCTGCACATTTTGATTAACTATATAACTTTCTAAATTCTGAAGGATTCAATCCTGTTGTCTTCTTAAACAATTTAGAAAAATATTTCAGATCATTATATCCTACTGCAGATGCTACTTCCGCAATGTCATAATTAGTCTGTATGAGATAGTTCTTTGCATTTTGGATACGAAGCTCTGTCACATACTCAAGGAAATTTTTTCCTGTTTCTTTCTTAAACAGTGTAGAAAAATAGGCAGCATTAAATCCAATATACTCACTGACATTCTCCAGACTGATATGTTTGTTGAAATTATCATGGATATATTTCTTTGCATCACGTATCGGTTTACTCTCTTCATCCTGAATATTCTTCATATAAACCTGATGCACCCGGGACAGATCCGATTTGATCCACTGAAAGAGTTCATCATAATCCCATATCCTTCTGTACTGTTTTTTATAATCTTCAATCAGAAAAAGATTTCTGCCTTCACGAGAATATTTCATACCAAACCGCAATGTTTCAACTAATTCACCAAAAACTTCATAAACCAGTTTTCCGTCATACTTAAATGGCTTCAATTTCTCTCCAACCTTGTCAACAAGGCGAAGGGTTCCTTCAATATCCATTCTTTCCTGATAGGTCAGAATTTCATTTCGCAGACCACTGTCAAAAATTTCTTCTTTAGTTTTTCCACTTTTACTGTCTTCACTGTAGCAGATATATGTATCTTCATTTTCGCCCATTCGATTCATGATCGCCAGTTCTGCCTCTCGGAAACTATCCGTGATTCCCATATAAGAACTATGTGTATTTCCCTGTCCGATCCTTATTCTGATATCAGGAAATACAGTTTTCAAATTAGATACATTAACTATCAAATGTTTTAGCTTTTTTCTGACTGGTTCAATCTCTTTATCCACTGTATTTAAAATGCATACGATTTCATCCTGATATACTGTAGACATATAAGTTTCGCAGTATATCTCCAATTTTTCTTTTACCATCTGATGAATTTTGTTCATTACAAATTCTTCACTGTCACCGGCAGATTTGTCCGAATTTTTTGAGAAAAATGGCCTGACTCTGACTGCTGTAAAAAATCCTTTATGAAATTTACAATCATACTGTTCATTCAACTGTTCCAGACTCATATCTGCTTTTAGCGGATTAGTTGCTGAGTTTTGAAGCGTTTTCATAAGAAAATTCTCCCGTATATGTTCTCTGGATGCTTCAATGATAGATTCCATTTCGTTTCTGATTCTGGTACTCTTAATCAGAGATTCATGTGATTCTTTAATTTCAGTTAATGAGTTTTCCAGTTCTCTCTTTTTTAATGGTTTCAGCAGGTAGTCTTTTACCCCATACTTGATTGCCTGCTGTGCATATTCAAACTGACTGTAACCGCTGATTACTATGAAATTAATCTCCGGATTCACTTCTTTTGCCCTGCGTATCAGTTCAAGTCCATCATACACCGGCATACGTATATCTGTAATCACAATATCCGGTTTCTTTTCACAAATACTTTCATAAGCAGTTTTCCCATCATTTGCGAAACCAATAATATCCATTTCCAGGGCATCCCAATCCACAAGATGCTGAATCAGACGGCATACTTTTATTTCATCATCTGCTATTAATACCTTCAATCTTCTTCCTCCCAGTCTATTTCCGCATAATTAATCCTTCTGAAATTCTATTATAAACTATCTAATTCTTTTTGTATACCTATGAATTTTCTTTGTATTATCATCAAATTATCTGACACATCGTCTTTTTTCAGAATAAATATTTATTGCTTGCTTTTATAAAACTCCAAGAATATACTATGAACAGATAATGAATCTGTATTATTTTGCCACTCATTATCTTCTTATATTTTTCTGATAAACCATAAAGAATTTATAACTACACTCACAAATAATCTTATCAGAATCTTATGAAATTATTTTATAACAAAATAAAGAAAAGGATATCTACAATATGATTCAGGACATCGCACCACATACTTATCACAACGAATACAAACCTTCTGCCCCGGATAAAGACAGCTTTATCCTTGCATACGAAAAAGGCAGTATACTTCTTCCCCGCCAGGAACGGGATGCAGATATTACTTTCCCACGTTTCCGGGAGTTGGAGGAAAAGATCGCTGATCTTTACAACAATTTTATTTATCTGTTTTCCATAGATGATCAGCGTTTCTACCTGATCCCGGAGCTGGATACCTCTCTGCTTCCGGACTATGAATTTCAGGATGTACGGATTCTTCGGACAGCCCGGCCACAGCATCTGGCGTTTGCAGGAGTTACAGGACATCAGCTTTTCCAGTGGTACAACAAGCGCCGGTTCTGCGGCTGCTGTGGAGAACCAATGCTGCACAGCCAAAAAGAACGTATGATGAAATGCCCTTCCTGCGGCAATCAGGAGTACCCTGTCCTATGTCCTGCAGTAATCGTAGGAATCACAAACGGAGATAAAATCATTCTTTCCAAATATGAGGGCCGCAGATTTAAGCGTTACGCCCTTATCGCAGGCTTTGCAGAAATCGGAGAAACCATTGAAGAAACTGTTCACAGAGAAGTAATGGAGGAAGTTGGCCTTAAGGTAAAGAATCTCCGCTATTACAAAAGCCAGCCATGGTCCTTCAGCGGCTCTCTGCTGTTTGGATTCTTCTGTGATGTAGACGGTGATGATACCCTGACCGTTGACCATGAAGAACTCTCCATGGCACAGTGGGTAGAACGTGATAAAATCCCGGATCAGGGCAATAATATCAGCCTGACCAAGGAAATGATGATGCTCTTCCGTGATGGAAAGGAACCCAGATAAACAATATTTTATATCAGAAAAAGCTCACAGAATATTTTTCCCTATTATGACAAAAGGATACATACACGGTAATGTTACTGTGCATGTATCCTTTTCGTTTCTCTTTCAAAAATATTTCTGATTACTCTTCACGCCGCACTCCCGCTGCCAAATCCACGGCTTCTGCGGTTTCCATTACATTCCTGTTCGAATTCTTTCAGTTTCCGTCTTGCTTCCGGTGTCAGACTGGTCGGAACTTCAATCTGTACAGTTGCATATTCATCACCGTGCACAGACGGATTGTTCATTGCAACAATACCTTTACCTCTCAGACGTATCTTCGTTCCGGACTGAGTACCCGGTTTAATGTTACAGAGAACATCACCGTAAATAGTGTGAACCTTCGCCTCACCGCCAAATACTGCTGTTGTAAATGGGATATTCACTGTTGTGTAAACATCTCTGCCTTCCCGTTTATATCCGGGCTTATCCTGAACATTTACTTTCAGAAGCAGATCACCGGATTCACCTCCGCCAACTCCCGGATATCCCTTTCCTTTAAGTCTGATAGATTTACCGGATTCAATACCTGCCGGAATATTGACTTCATAGTTCTGGACGCCACCATTACTGCTCTGCAGGCGGATAACCTTCTTGCCACCAAAAGCAGCTTCATCAAAGCTGACAGTAACCTCTGCATGAAGATCCTCACCTTTGCTGCTGTAAGAACCGCCAAAGCCCTGACTGCGGAAATTACTTCCACCTGTGCCAAAGCCACTGCCGAATCCATCAGTTCCGTTACTTCCGAAACCGCCAAAACCACTTCCGTGAAAGCCACTGCCTCCAAATCCGCTGCTTCCAAAACCACCTGATGATTTACTCTTCTTAAATCCACCACCAAAAAGGTTCTTCAGGATATCATCCATATCTTCGCCATTTTCAAAATGATATTCATGATAACCATTGCCATCACTGTACGAACCATGGAAACCGCTGCCAAATGGATTGCCCTGTGCTCCGCCAAATCCACTGCCCTGTGCATTTCCATAATTACCGGCACCTTCTTCAAAAGCAGCGTGGCCAAACTGATCATACAGTTTACGCTTCTTCTCATCACTCAGAACATCATAGGCTTCATTTACTTCCTTAAAGTGCTCTGCTGCCGAAGCATTTCCCTCATTACTGTCCGGATGATATTTCTTGGCCAGTTTTCTGTATGCTTTCTTAATCGTTGCTGCATCCGCGTTTTTGTTCACGCCCAGAACTTCATAGTAGTCTCTTTTCAATATCATCACCTTCCCTCATAAACACATTCTAACGCAATCATTCCTGACTTCATATTTCTGCAATCCTCATTATGCAAACAACGGGAAGCCAAAAGATTTGACCTCCCGTTGCTGTAACTTAACATCTATTATCCTTCAATGGAGATGCTGTGCTTCTGTTCCACTGCTGGCTTTGCTTCTTTCTTCGGAACAAATAATGTCAGGATACCATGTTTGAATTCTGCTTTGATGTCATCCTGATGTACTTCTTTACCTACATAAAAGCTACGACTGCAGGTACCTGCATAACGTTCTCTGCGGATATAACGTCCTGTCTCTTTTTCCTTCTCGTCTTTATCCAGGCCTTTCTCTGCGCTGATAGTCAGATAACCATTTTCAAGTGCTGCATGGACTTCATCTTTCTTAAATCCCGGAAGATCTACAACCAGTTCGTATCCATTATTCATTTCCTTGATATCAGTTTTCATTACATGATTTGCTTTATGTCCATAAAGTTTCTTCTCTGCATCTTTCATTGCTCTGTCATCATAATAGAATGGGAAATCTCCAAAAAAGTCATCAAATAAATTTTCTCCAAAAATACTAGGCATTAACATAAGTCATATCTCCTTTTCTAATATATTTTATATATGTCAAATCTGTTCACCAGATTTACTTTCCAAATCTATCTTTACAGGTTTTTTCAACCTTTTATCTTCAATCTTTTAGTGTAAGCTTTTATTTTTTATATCTGTCTGTTCTTAATCTCTGGCTGACCCTCAACGGGTCAGTCAGAATATTTATTCATCAGCCTTCAATGGCAATTGTTTTCTTCTGTTCTACTGCTGGTTTTGCTTCTTTCTTTGGTACAAATAATGTGAGGATACCATGTTTGAATTCTGCTTTAATGTCTTCTTTCTCAACTTCTTTACCTACATAGAAGCTACGACTGCAGGCACCTGCATAACGTTCCTTACGGATATAACGTCCGGTTTCTTTCTCCTGCTCATCTTTGTCCAGACCTTTCTCAGCGCTGATAGTCAGATAACCATTCTCCAGATCAGCCTTTACTTCATCTTTGGTAAATCCCGGAAGATCTACGACCAGTTCATAGCCTTTTTCAGTTTCCTTGATATCGGTTTTCATTATATGACTGGCTCTGCGTCCGTAAAGTTTCTTCTCTGTATCTTTCATTGCTCTGTCATCATAATAAAATGGAAAATCTCCAAAAAAGTCATCAAATAAATTTTCTCCAAAAATACTAGGCATCAACATAAGTCATCTCTCCTTTTCTATACCGTCCATCTGTATATGATGGACTCTCAGTTATGCATCTTTACCTTGTTTCTTTGGAACTTAGGTTATCAGGAATCTCATAGAACTTATTTCTTTGTTCTCTTTTTGTTCCCCTTCCTTTGTTCTAGCTGTAATATAACACTTATTATTAGCACTGTCAAGAGGTGA